>JAABUO010000424.1_pt1 | contig 85979 bp, 84 predicted proteins | sample 5559291 | NCBI WGS metagenome assembly JAABUO01 (sample SAMN10711878, study PRJNA513372) | rock metagenome | isolation source: Antarctica rocks | place: Antarctica: Victoria Land, Finger Mt sud
GCCGCGTAACTCCGCCTCTTCCTCCGCACTCAACTCCAACGATGGCTTCGGTCGCCCAGTCAGCATGACCGAGGCTAACGTATCCTAACCCATTTTGCTAGTTATCTCTGGGACGGCACACTAGCGACACATCAACCGTCGGTACTCGACTCGGTTCCTCAAGAGCTTATGGCGTGGCCCTACACATCAGCGGAGATCGGTGACAAAGAGTATGCCGTCTTCGATCTTCGTGTCCTAGAACTGAAGAAGGTCTTGGCACAGAGCGGTCACCAATTGTCTTTCCCTCCGAACGCTCGGTTCCTAAACTTCGAGGATGACTACGTGCAGTTTCCGATCATCATCCATAGAACCCCGGAGGATGTAGCGCATACCATCGAAGCCTACCGAGTGCTGTTATCGAAGGTGGCGGAGCATCTGCCTTCCTCACCTGTGCTCGTCAATGTTTCGACCGCGCTTCCTGATCTCACCCTTTCCATCTCGATATTTGGCCGTTGCGTCGATGTTCTTGCATGGCTGAGCCGGCCACAGCCTTTCCCTACAGAGGTGAACGGAGCGGACTGGGTCCGTGATGCAGCGGAGATCATAAGTACCTTCGGTGAGGGCGTGGATACGGGCCTAGAGGATGTCCAGGGGAATTGCCTGACTCTTTATCCTAGGCGCACTATGGTCGACCAAGCAGTGGACGTCCCGATCTACAATGCCATGGATTTCCGCGGTTTGGAGAGCTCTTGGCACCTCGACAGGAACTTGTTGGAAGTTCCGTGTGAAAGCAGGAAGGGTAGACACAATTGCTGACGGTGCCACAGGTGGACCGCCATCCGGCATGAGCGAAGAATGGGAGTTCCGTCCATTATGAGCAATCTGCAGGAAGATGAGACCGCCGGCGGAATGGACGGCATTTGTTACTATCTTCCAGCCCTCAATCTGTTCCCGCGTGTAGATTCCAGGAGCGTTCGGGTAACCCTGACCTTGCTCGCTTACCGCAGTTCCTTCCGCGATGATCAGTCCAGCGGAGGCTCGCTGAGCGTAGTAGGTGGCATTCAACGCTGTGGGTGCATTGCCAGTTCCTGCACGCATACGGGTGAGAGGGGCCATAATAACGCGGTTGGGGAGTGTAAGGCTCCCCAACTGCAACGGTTCGAAAAGGACGGATGGTTCATAGGTCCCTCTCAACTTGCCTTTAGGTTCACATGACAACTTGCATGCACTGGTCTCAACTGGCCGTAATCTCGCCCATATCAATCTTGACCAAGAGCGGTTCTGGAACGAGTTGGTAGTCGCCTTCGTAGGCATAGATCCGGCGTTGTGTGGGAAAGATGATGCCGCCTACATCGCGATAGGCTGAGGCGTAATTGAGCCCGGTCGCTCCGCCGAGAATGTCTACGGTGTAGTCGTGACGGCGCAGCAGGCCATCAGGTCCGAAGCAGGAGATCTGTTCGCGGCTATGGCTCTTGATGTAGTCGGGAAAAGTGATCTTGAGGCGGCGCCATGACTCTCCGTCCGCATCGATCGCCTCGATCTCTTCTGTCTGGAAGCCTCTCTGCGTGTAGAGGAACGGTGTATTCAGGTACGTCCAGAGCGCCTCGCCTTGAAAGTATGCGACATGGAGGTCATCCCATGGAGTTTCGCGAAGCTGCCCCTCAAAGGACTTCTCCGGATCTTTACGCTCCTGAATGAGAGTCCCATCTCGTTTCTCCATCACAAGGCGGTTAGGCTCGAAGATGAACCGCTTTTCCTGACCGGGAAAGTCCGTGACGACCCGCTCTTTGGTTGTGTCGATCGCCATCACCACATCCTTGAGATAGTCACCCTGACTCTTGACGAACCAGATCGCACCGGTAATCGATGCTGCAACAGTGATCTTGCTGATCTCGTTCCAACGTTTGAGCCCGCCATGTGCGTCGACAGCCTTCTGCAATAGATCATTCATTTGCTCTCCTCATTTCAGACCGTTGGCGCTTGTAGTGGGACTCGCGGACGAGCCGTTACAAGCGGCGCTTCGTGGACTTCAGGCTTGTGGCGTTTCCAGTTCTTCATTGAAGCTGTTGACAAACGTCTCTTCCGCTGAGCCCACTTGGTCTCGGAGGAACCTAGCCTGGGGAACCATGATTTCGTTGGCATCAGTGGCCAAGGCGTCCATGGTTCCGTGGAGAAACTCATCGAGCGGCATCGCGCGAGGCTCCTCGCTGCTATTGAGCAACTCCGTGCGTACCCAGGGCGGAATGATTTCGAGAACTCGTACGGATGTCTTTCTCAGTCTGAAGCGGAGTGATTGAGCGTACGAATGGAGAGCCGCTTTGGTGGATGAGTACACCGCAGCCATGGCCATCGGCGTAAAGCCGAGTACCGATGAGACGATCAGAATCGCTGCAGATTCTTGTTTCTTCAGGTGCTCCACAAACTCGCCGGTAAGCCGTATCGGCCCCATCAGGTTGGTGGTAATGGTTGACGTGATCAACTCGTCACTAATGTTTGTTCCGGCATCGTCGATCTGCATGACGCCGGCATTGTTGATCAGGACGTTAAGCTTGGGATACTTCGAGATCAGTTCGTCTACTGCACGGCGAATGCTGCCAAGGTCAGTGAGATCCAGTTCGATCGAGTCCATCCCTGGATTAGCCTCCAGGGTTCTCGCCAGGTGTCCCTTTCGACGGCCCGAGATAATGACCTTGTTTCCGCGTTTATGCATCGTCTCGGCAAGAGCCCGTCCGATCCCAGACCCGCCTCCAGTGATGAAAATAATGTTTCCGTCGAGTTTCATTGCTTCCTCCTTGTACTTGCAGAGTGATCTAGATCAAGTAGTCGCCCGATGGGCCATAGATCGATGGCACCTTCGCTCCAAATCCACGAAGATACGTTGAGATCTGACCGCGATGATGAATGGAGTCGACGTGAAAGAGCCAGAAAATCTGACCCAACGGCTGTCGCAACAAAATCCGTTCGCCCGCTTTCACGGTGCGTTCCTCTATCCATGTCTGTTGGTTCATTCCGAGTAGTTCGGCGGCTAACATTTGGGCCTCGGTCTCGAAGTCTTGAACAAGCCCGTCATGGTCCGGTGGGTTTTCGCGAGATACTTCAGACATGACGGATTTCGTTAGCTGATGACACAAACGGAGGCAGCGGACGATCGTCCAAGCGGTGACGCCAACAGTCGACGAAGCAGGATGCGGCCTGTATTGCAGCATTTTGGGAGACATCGCACGCAGCACCTTGCCGGTCACTTCAGATTCGACGCGGTGACGTTCGCGGAAGAAAGCTATGGTTCCGATTGGGTCGAATTCAGCCACAAGTCACCGCGCTCGTTTCGGCTGTAAGATGCGAGAGGGTGGGATAGTCGGTATAGCCGTCTCCATCAGGTCCGTAGAAGCTCTCAGGCCGTTGCTTATTGAGCGGAGCGTCCAATCGAATGCGCTCTACCAAGTCAGGATTTGCAATGTAATCTCGCCCGAAGGCCACGAGTTCTCCCAGACCTTGCTGCAACAGATCTTCTGCATGAGCCGCATCGATGCCCGCGTTGAGCATCAGCGTTCCCCTGTAGAACTGACGGAGATGATGTAGAACGTTATCGCCTTCTAAGGTCTGGAGGGGCGTACCCGTCAGGTCTGCAAGCTGACGCATGACCATGACATGCGAGAGGTTGTAGTCAGTCAAACGATGGTAAAGATACTCCGACGTGGGAAGAGTGGATGGCAGTGATTTGAAGCCTCCCCGCTCGGACATCATTGGCCCTGCTTTGACGCCCACCCTTTGGCTCGGCCACACTTTGAGGACTGCTTCCAGCACCTCGAACAGTATCCTTGCCCGATTTTCTACGGATCCGCCGTACTCGTCGGTTCGCAGGTTGAGGTTTTCCTGCAGGAACTGCTGAAAGAGATAAACGAAACCGCCCTGAATCTGCACACCGTCGAAGCCGGCATCTCGAGCGACTTGAGCGGCGTGCCGAAAGTCTGCGACTGTCTGCTTGATGTCATCGCGTGTCATGGCCTTCGGTACAGGAGTCATTTCCGTTGCCTGATAGCCCGTATGAAGGAGTTGTTCTGGATCGACCGCTGAGGGAGCCAAGGGAGAACGCCCATGACCCACGAGGCCACGATTGGTGACGGAACCCTGATGCCAAAGCTGCACAATCATGTGGCCACCGGCGCGATGCACAGCGTCCGTGATCACCTGCCAGCCATCCCGCTGGGCTTCGGTGTACACGCCCGGGGCGGCAAACCAACCTCTCGCTTGATCGCTGACGAAGGTGCCTTCGGTGATGATGAGTCCGGCCGTAGCGCGCTGCACGTAGTACTCGCGCATTATGGCGTTAGGCACTCCTTCTGGCTTGGGCACACGCATCCGTGTGAGAGGCGCCATGACAATGCGATTCGGCAGTTCTAAGTCCCCGAACAGAATTGGTTCGAACAACAGCCTCTCCTTCCGTACGGAGCGAGGGGTCGATGTGGTGTCAATCATGGCCGCTACCTCCGCTCACATTCGGCTGAGGCTCGGCGGCAGCGAACTGTTTGCCGAACATTGGCAAACCGCTCTTCGATTCCGCTGCTGTCGCTTCGTCCTGAATGACATCCCAGTGCTCAACTAGAACTCCGTTTTCGAGGCGGACAATATCCGCGACGATCCAGTTTCTAGGCAAACCATGGCCAGAAAAGCGCCCATGCAGAATCACAAGATCGCCTTCTGCAACAGCGAAGTGATTTTCGTACCGGAGCGTTTCCGGCAGTGCCTTGGTCAATTCGAGAAGCCCCGTTTGGCCGGGGCCGATATGCGCGCTGTGCTGGATATAACCAGGCGACCAAAACCTCTCGGCCCTTTTGTAGTCGCGCTTATTAAAGAGTGTGTCGAAGACTTCCAGGACGATTGCCTTATTGGTTGCTACTGTGGTCACAATCATGATGCTCCTTTAGAAAAACAGAATTGCCCGACGAAGAGGCTTGATAAACGGCATCAATCAGGTGATGCATTGCAACCGCATCCGAAAAGTCGCGGGTCGTCTTGACTCCATCGATACGATCGCGCGCGAACGCCGCGTAAAGCTGTGCCAGATCCTGCACGCTGACGTCCAGGTCCGACGGTGGAATGAAGTTAAAGCGATCCGGAGTGCACAACTCTCTCCAGGGTCCGTCGCCACCTTGCGCACCTCGAATGATGTCCTGATGCTTGGTGACGAACGACTTCTCGTTGATGACCTGCAGGTCGCCATCCGTGCCCGTGATATCGATCTGCAGACCAAGCTGGTTGTGCTTGCCGCCTTCGAGCTGAATCTGAAACATTGCACCGTTTTGCAGAGTTCCCATGACCATCACGGCATCCGGAGTCTCATTACGGAATATTTGACCTGTGCTGAGAGTTAGTTCTGGAAATTGTGTATCGACAAGAGCGGTGAGCCTTGAGGGTTCGCCAATCGCATGAAAGTGCATGTCCATGAAATGGCCGCCATATATGGAAAGCACGTGCGAGAAGTTCTTTGCAGGGATTGTCCAGTCGAGAGATTCCGAGCGGACCGGACCGAAGCCTGCCATGCTGACATGCATGCGAACGGATCGCAGCCTGCCGACATAGCCTGCCGACAGGAGATCGCGCAAGTGAAGTGAACTTGCCCCGACTGTTCTCTGAAATCCGACAAAATGTCTTACGGCGCTCCGTCTGGCAAGCAGGAGTAGCACTTCCGAGTCTTTCGTGCTGGTTGTGAGCTGCCATTCGCAGTACACATCTTTTCCCGCAACGATGGCAGCCTTTACGCTGGCGGCGTGTTCCGGAGCCGGGGAGAGCACGGCAACCAAATCCACCTCGGTGTCGTTCACAAGTTGTTGCATTTGGCCATAGGCATGTGGGATATCAAATGTTCTTGCAATCTCTGTAGCCTTCTCTAGGCTTCTGCTCGAGACGGCAACGATCTCGTATTCAGGCAATAACCTGAGAGCGGGAATGTGGCCATAGCGCCCCCAATTACCAACTCCAACGAGCCCTATCCTGATTTTGCCCCGCTTTGCCATATCGCACCTCGTTCGTTCAGGCCTGTCTAGTAGCGGAAGCGTTCCGCATATCGGTGGGCGAAGTCGGCAAGTGAGCGTGGCGCTCGGCCTGTTAGCTGGGGAAAGTTATCGAAGGTTTCATCAGAACCGATGTTTTTTCCATTGGTCATGTCTGTGTAACTGTCGAAGACGCACTTCATGTAAGCCGGCTCCGCGCCGGCGGCGAGCACATTGCGAAGAAAGTCGGACGGGGGCTGAGGGTCATACAGGAAGGGCTGGTCAAGCACGTCACTGAAGATCGCTGCCAGCTCGTAGTAGGTCTTAGTCTCATAGCCGAGACGGTAGGTCTTGCCGGCATGCAGCTCTGGATTTGCTAAACAAACTGCAGCAATTGTGGCAACATCGTCGCAGTCCACCCAGCTGAGCCGAGCGCCGCCCACGTAGTGTTTGATCACGCCCCGCTTCACGTAGCTTTCGCCACCGTAGCCGAGTAGATTTTGCATAAAGATTTCTGGGCGCAGGTGCGTAAATGTCATGCCGGACCACTCAACATAACGCTCGATGAATTGGTGCCAACCGTAATGAGCGACACGGGTGTCGTCATCGCCGCAGGCACCCAGATGGACGATCTGCTGCACGCCTGCTCGCTTCGCAGCATTGACGAGGTCCTTGCTCTGGCGCAGCATATCGACCGTATAGCCGGTGGCCATGAAGATACGGTCTATGCCCTCCAGCGCCGCCGCGAACGTCTCTATTTTGTCGAGGTCAAGTGTGACTACTGAAACACCTAGGTGCATCGCCCTTGCCGGAGTGCGAGCTGCGGCGATAACTTCAATGCCCGGCTCGTTCTTGAGCAGGGGCACCAGTGCACCGCCGACCTGCCCCGTAGCTCCCATCACCAATACTCTTGCTTTCGTGTTCATATCGCTCCTAAAGGAAGCATTTTGAAGCATGACGCCGTCAACTCCGCAAAGAGGCGGCGACTGCGACAGGGTGGGTTTCCGGCTACTTGTTCAAGGATTCCGCTGCCAGGACGATGATGTCGGCGACTTCTTGCGGCCGTGACATGAAAGGCGAATGGCTCGATGACACCGTTTGGACAGAGGCCTTCATACGCTTCGCAAACATCTCCTGCGCGGGCGGTGGGATCATCTGGTCGTCGGTGCAGACCAGATACCAGGACGGAAGCGTTTTCCAAGCTACTGACTTCTCTGCTCCAGTGAAGCTGTTCACGCTCAATGGTCTTTGAACCGCCGCCATAACAGCGGCTTCGTCCTTGGTCGCGTCCGCGCAGAATGAGTTGTGGAACTTCTCCCGGGTAACCCATAGAAAGCCATGAGCATCCGGCTGGATGGCCGCTGAGCCCGGAGACGGAGGGCCCTGGTTCGCCAGGGACTCGAGGCTTTCGCCTTCATCCAGACCGAACGCTGTGATGTATACAAGGGCTTTGACCTGCGGAGTCTCGGTTGCAGTAGGCTAAGCCAAACTGATTCAAGTGCTCTGCGACGTAGGTGAAGAGAGCTTTTGGATCACTATCCGAAATCCCATTCCATGTCCCACCGGGACTAAGTCGAACAGCCACCCGACCTGGACCCCAAACTGAAGTCAACACGGCGACGATCTCCAAGAGAAAGCGCGTGCGATTCTCGATTGATCCACCATAGTCGTCTGTACGCTTATTACTAGCGTTCTGAAGAAACTGATCTACCAGGTACCCGTTGGCAGCGTGTAGCTCCACGCCTTCAAAGCCCGCATCCATCGCACGTCTTGCCGCCAGCTGATAATCCTCAACGATTCCAGAGATCTCCGCGATGGTGAGCGCGCGATGCGGAGACGGCTGTACCCAGCCGCTAGGGATAGAGACGAGATGACTTGGATGTTGCCAGTAGCTTGGGTCGACGGAGGCGGAGACGGGCGTCGCTCCGCCGGTCATTGCAATGTGTGACGAACGACCCGTATGCCAGAGCTGCGCGAACATATGTGCGCCTTTGTTCCTAATAGCGGCAGTGACCTTCTTCCAGCCTTCTAACTGTGCGTCGGAGTACAGCCCAGGCGCTCCGAGCCAGCCGCGGCTTGTCAGTGAGATGTTCGTGGCCTCCGTAACCATGAGGCCGCCATCGGATGCACGCTGCTCGTAATACTCGCACATCAGGTCACCTGGAATGGAGTCCGGCTGAATGGAACGTGAACGTGTCAGTGGAGCCATGACAACTCTGTGCTTGAGCTCAAGGCCGCCGATCCTGACGGGAACAAAAAAGGCGTTTACATTCATCTCGATCATCGTTTCTCCTCGCAGCCACTTCATGACCAACCACAGTGCTCGCGTGAACTGATCCCCAGACCCACCGCCGAAGCTGCGGCGGGTGTAACTACCTTGTAGTTGAATTTCTCTTTCAATCGACTTACTGACCCTAAGAGTGCGAAGCAGGTGCGCCAGAAGCAGCGAGTCCGATGAAGTCGGCAACTTCTTTGGGTTTGGCGAGCATGGCCACATGACTGGTCGCAAGCGTGAGAGTGGTGGCGTTCATTCTTTTCGCTGTGACCCTCTCCTGCTCAGGTGCGATCATGCGATCGTTTGAGGCGATAACAAACCAGCTGGGCTTGGTGCGCCAGGCAGCCGTGGTGACGTTGGCTCCAAGGGCTGCGCCATGCGTTGGCGCCTGAGTGGCAATCAAAGCGGTCTTTTCCGCAAGTGGGAGGTCCGAGGCGAAGTCTTCCAGTATGCCTTTAGGAGTGATGACTAGAAATCCATCTTCTATGGGCCGAAGCTCCGCGATGCCCGGAGTAGGGCCATAAGGTTTCGATAGGCTGGCGGAAGATTCGCCTGCGTCTGGAGCGAACGCGGCAACATAGACCAGACCAGCGACTTTGGGATTGTTGCCGGCTTCTGTGATGACTGTGCCTCCGTAGGAATGCCCAACGAGAAGAACGGGGCCGTCCTGCGCATCGATCATGCGATTGGTAGCCGCCACATCGTCGATAAGTGAAGTCAGAGGATTCTGTACGCACACGACGTGAAACCCTTTCGCCTCCAACATGGGAATGATCTTGGACCAGCTTGATCCATCTGCCCATGCACCATGTACGAGAACAATGTTCTTGATCGGAGCGGCGGGGGTGCGTTGAGCTGAACTCTCATTAGGGAGCAGAGTGAAAGAGAGAGCGACTGATACAAGAGGAAGAAATATATTCTTGAAATACATGGTTGTTGTCCTTTCGGGAAGGCAGCATTTAGCGCAAGCGGTCGCCATAGATGGCCGTGGGTCCGCACTCTGTGACTGTTTCTGGCTGAGGATTACTCACTTAAAATCGAACCTGATCAGGGCATAGTGAGCACGATCCGAAAACGTGCCTCGCCATCCATCATTCGCTTGTAGGCTTCGGCAGCCTGTGCAAGCGGCATCGTTTCAACAATGGGTCTAACGTCTTGCAAAACGCTGAAGTCAAGAGTGTCCTGATTGTCGATGGCTGACCCGGTAACCTAGATACCTGACGCTGCGATGAAGCTGGAGGATGTTGTCACCAGCGTCCACCTCCAAACAGGCCTAACAACGGAAGACTACGAAGAAGCGCCGGTCAACGCGCTCTGAGCCATGCCGCAGCGGAAGCTATCGTCCTCGCATCTTCGGAAAAGTCGAACGCGGCTTTCTCCCTGCAGGACTGTCGGGCTAGAAGGGGGCACTGCAGCAAACGTCAGAAATCGTACACTAAGAAATTTGCACCACTCGTTCGAGGTTGCAAAAGGTCGTAGAGACCTGAAGCCGCTCTTCCGGAGCCGTCCTGCGGTTTACTGGGTATGTCTCCGGTCAGCGCTTAGTTCCATGAACATCTAAACGATGCAAGATTCAAAATTGATCTTTCCTCGTAAAGCGGTTTGCCTTCTGGTGCGTTTTAGAGTTCTTCTTACAAAGTTTCATTCCGACGCTTTCGATACTCTGCCTTGAGAGTGGTCTGAAGCGGAAGGGCTTGCTCGGCGCTAAATGAGATCGGTCCCTGTGCCAATCTGCAGGCGGAATAGAGCGGAGCGCACAAGAAATCCATCGCAGCGTCCACGTCGATATCGGCTTGTACCGCAGTTGGCTGATCGCCTCTTACAACATGTCACCTACCGGTCTTTGACGCGGAAGAGTCCAGGTTACACGCATAAGACTTTGGCCGTCTGCCGGATCTAGAGTTGCCGGATCGCTATAATGATTATGGCGTTCCCGGCCTCTCTGCTCCGCCTGTTCTCTGGTAAGGGTTTAATGCAGTCCTGGGCTACGCCTGAGATGTCATCACCGCAACGCTTGCGGGCCATCAGGGAGACATGACTATAGCCGCTGAACATCCTCTTCATAAGATCTTGGAAAGCCGAATCGCCATCATCGATGGCGCGATGGGCACGACGATCCGGACTTATGGTATGACCGAAGCGGACATTCGCGGGGAGCGCTTCAAGAACTCCACGAAGGATCTGCTCAATAATGGAGACATCTTTTCGCTGACTCAGCCGGCGATGATTTGTGATATCCATCGCCGGTTTCTTGAGGCAGGAGCAGACATCATTGAGACGAATACCTTTGGCGCGACCAGCATAACCCAGAGTGAATTTTTCGTCGAGGATCCTCGGGAGCAGGGTGGCCGAAAAGATCCAGCGTTCTATCAAAAGATTATCGAGGATCCGTTCCTCAGCACCCTGGCGTGGGATATCAATGAGACATCGGCGCGCCAGTGCCGTGAATGGGCTGATCGGATCGGAAATGCAAGCGGTCGCCAACGGTTCGTGGCTGGTGCGATCGGACCTCTTACTGTCTCTCTCTCGAACTCGCCGGATGCCGATGATTCAGGCTTCAGGGTCGTCACGTTTGATCAGGTCAAAACCGCGTACGCACAACAGGTGCGCGCCCTGATGGCCGGAGGCTCAGACCTGCTGCTGGTTGAGACCATCTTTGATTCGCTAAACGCCAAGGCGGCGCTTGTTGCTATTCGCGAGGTCTTCGAAGAAGACGGCACTGAGTTGCCCGTAATGATCTCGGCGGCGGTGGGGCGTGGTGGCGAGACACTCATCTCCGCACAGACCACCGAGGCGTTCTGGAACGCGGTGCGGCACGTAAAGCCGTTTTCGGTGGGACTCAACTGCTCTCTCGGTCCCGACCTGATGTATCCGTTTCTGAGCGAACTTTCTGAGAAAGCGAACGTGGCCATCTCGTGTTACCCGAACGCTGGTTTGCCGAACCCCCTTTCTGAAACCGGTTTCGATCTAGGGCCACAGGATATGGCGCAGTACCTGGGTGATTTTGCACGTGGGGGGCTCATCAACATTGCCGGCGGTTGCTGCGGCAACACGCCCGAGCACATTGCCGCTATCGCCAAGGCGCTCGAAGGGAAAGCTCCGCGCAAGTTGGGCCTAGCAGAGGTCGCAGCGTGAGCGCGGCGCCAGAGACGAAGCCGCTCCGCTTATCAGGATCACAGCCGTTTACCCAGCAGCCCGGCGTCTACATCATGCTTGGTGAACGAACAAATGTGGCCGGTTCGCCCAAGTTCGCAAAGCTGATCAAAGAAGGCAAGTACGAAGAAGCGGTAAGCATCGCCCGGCAGCAGGTTCAGAACGGCGCCAATGTCATCGACGTTTGCATGGACGAAGGCATGATTGACGGCATCGCGGCCATGACCCGGTATCTCCAATTGCTGGCAAGCGAGCCCGAGGTAGCCAAGGTACCATTCATGGTGGACTCCTCAAAATGGGAGGTCATTGAGGCTGGGCTTAAATGCCTGCAAGGTAAAGGGATCGTCAATTCTATTTCGCTGAAGGAAGGCGAAGAGAAGTTTCGCCAGAATGCCGCAAAGGTGCTGAAATATGGCGCGGCTGTGGTGGTAATGGCCTTCGACGAAGATGGTCAGGCAGCAACATACGAAGAGAAGATCCGCATCTGCGAACGTGCTTACCGGATCTTGGTCGATGAGGTCGGGTTTCCGCCCGAAGACATCATCTTCGACCCCAATATCCTCACCGTTGCCACCGGCATGGAGGAGCACAACAACTACGCCGTCGACTTCATCAACGCGACGCGCTGGATCAAGGCGAACCTGCCGCACGCGAAGGTGAGCGGTGGCGTTTCGAACATCTCGTTCAGCTTTCGGGGCAACAGCAAGGTTCGCGAAGCCATGCACTCCGCCTTTCTTTTCCACGCCATGAGGGCCGGGATGGACATGGGCATCGTGAACGCGGGGATGCTTGAAGTCTATGAGGAGATTGAGCCCGAACTCAAGGTGCTGGTCGAAGACGTACTGCTCAACCGGCGTCCGGACGCGACCGAACGCCTTGTAGAGCACGGCGAATCGCTAAAAGGTATCGGCAAAGCAGTAAGTGAAAAGCAGGCCGAAGAGTGGCGCCATGGCACGGTCGAGGAGCGTCTTTCTCACGCACTCGTTAGGGGAATAGACGCCTACATTGAGGTCGACGCGGAGGAAGCCCGTGTCAAGTATGGCCGGCCTCTGCTGGTAATCGAAGGCCCGTTGATGGCCGCCATGAGCGTCGTAGGTGACCTCTTCGGATCAGGCAAGATGTTCCTGCCCCAGGTGGTGAAATCTGCGCGTGTGATGAAGAAAGCCGTTGCACATCTAACGCCATTCATGGAGGCTGAAAAGGCCGCGATGGAGGCGGCTGGTCAGGTAGTCAAGGCTCAGGGAAAGATCGTGCTCGCAACCGTGAAGGGTGACGTGCACGACATTGGCAAGAACATCGTCGGCGTCGTTCTCGCCTGCAATAACTACGAGGTCATCGACATGGGTGTGATGGTCTCCTGCGAGAAGATCCTCGAACGCGCCAAGGCGGAGAAGGCGGACCTGATCGGTCTCAGCGGCCTGATCACGCCGTCTCTCGATGAGATGGTGCATGTCGCGAAAGAGATGGAGCGACAGAGTTTCAAACTGCCGCTGCTTATTGGCGGAGCCACGACGAGCAGAGCGCACACGGCGGTCAAGATCGCACCGCATTACAGCGAACCAGTAGTCCATGTTCTGGACGCAAGCCGCGCGGTCCCTGTAACAACCAGCCTTCTGAGCGAGGAAGGCAAGCCGGCTTTCATAATGCAGCATCGTGCTGATTACGAGGCGCTCCGTAAAGCCCATTCCGCGCCAAGGCAGAAAGCCGTCCCTCTGGAGGTCGCTCGCACACGGCGAACGCCCATCGAGTGGCGTATCGAAGATCTACCTGTTCCAGAGTTCACCGGCGTGCGTGTGTTGGAAAACTTTCCTCTCGCGACCTTGCGGGAGTTTATCGATTGGTCGCCGTTCTTTCACACCTGGGGAATGAAGGGCATCTATCCCCGTATCTTCGAACACAAGGAGCAGGGAGAGCATGCGCGCCAGATCTTTACTGAAGGCGCGTCTCTCTTGCACCACATTCTCGAGAAGAATCTGATCACCGCGCGCGGTGTATACGGCTTCTTTCCCGCGAACGCCGTCGGCGACGACATAGAGTTATATACAGACGACACACGCGAAACAGTGCTCGAGCGATTCCACTTCTTGCGCCAGCAGTCCAACAGAGAAGGCACCCAGCCTTGCAGATCGCTCGCTGATTTTATTGCCCCAAAGGAAACAGGCCTGCCCGATCATATCGGTGCGTTCGCAGTAACGAGCGGCATCGGGCTCAAGGAATTATGCGATTGTTTCAGGGCCAAACACGACGACTACAACGCAATTATGGCGGAGGCCCTTGCTGATCGACTGGCTGAGGCCTTCGCCGAATGCCTGCATAAACGGGTGCGCGATGAATGGGGTTACGGCCGAGCAGAGCGTCTCAGCAATACCGACTTCATCGACGAGAAGTACCGGGGGATCAGGCCCGCCGCAGGGTACCCGGCATGCCCGGACCACACAGAGAAAGGACCGCTCTGGAGTCTCCTTAATGTGCAGGCGAATACCGGAATGCTGATCACCGAGTCCTTTGCTATGTGGCCTGGCTCCAGCGTAAGTGGGCTTTACTTCGCCCATCCTCAATCGAGGTATTTCAGTATCGGCAAGATCGACCGCGATCAGGTTGACGACTATCACACACGCAAAGGAATGAGCATGGCGGAGGTCGAACGATGGCTTGGGCAAATCCTGAACTACGAACCTGCGGAGTAGCGACGCAGGTTGCCGTAAATCGATACGAACTAACCTGAATGCAGTTACTTCTCCTTCTCGCTTTTGCTGAGAATGCTTAGAAAGCATCAAGGCCCCTCTTCAAAGAAAGAAGAACTCATCAGAATGAACCGTTTCGCCGACGCTTGCCCGTCTGGTATTACCACCTTGCGCTTATCACCCGGCGAGTCTATCGGCACCTTTGCTCTGGAATCTGCGATGAATGAGCTCTCCTACAAGATCGGCACTGATCAGTCGAGTTGCGCCTCCGCAACGATGCGGAAACGGATTCCGCCAAAGGTCTACCATTCTCCGCAAGGAACTTTAAAGAGGTATATCGTCTCGGCGCCGAAAAAGTTCGGATAGCAGAGCCGTCCAGCACAGGTCCGCTCTCAGCGTGATGGTGATTGGCTGATCGGCCAGGGTGTTGCGACCGTATTCTATCCCGCCTACCGCTTTCCTGCGGCTGCACGTGTCCGCCTCCATGCGGATGGACAGCGGTGTCCAATGTGGCGGCCAGGAGATGGGGGTGGGAACGGCTATTGTGCAAACGCAGCACGCCGCGGAACGTCTTGGTATAGCCATGGAGAAGGTTCAATTTGAGTATGGCGATAGTAACCTCCCGCAGGCACCTGTCGCTGGCGGTTCCAACCAGACCATCAGCATCGCCCTCGCCGTGCATGAAGCCTCCGAGAAACTTCACAAAGAGATGCTCGACCTGGTGAAGCATGATGACCGTTCACCTCTCAGAGGAGCGAGTCTCGAAGAAGTGGAGGCCGGCGGAGGTGGTCTCTTCCGCCGCGACAACCGCAGCAAGGGAGAGACCTACGCCGCTATTCTTGCGCGCGCCGAAAGAGTTCGCTCGAAGCAGGCGATCTCCGGCCAACCATTCGAATTGATGAAGTATTCGATGGGCTCCTATGAGGCGCAGTTCTGTGAGGTCTGCGTCAACGAGGTCACGGGTGAGGTGCGCGTTTCGCGGTGGGTCGGTGCCCTCGACACGGGCCGCATCCTGCAAAGGTGAGCACCGGCTGGCCTCGTTCTGTAAGGTTTGGGAAAGGTTCTGCTAAACAGGTAAGAATGATTGGTGGACCTGATCGGGATCGAACCGATGACCTCTTCCATGCCATGGAACTGTCAAAAACGTAAGTTATTGACGGCGCAGTGGTTAGCAGACGGCTGAACCGGTAAAACCGGCCCAATCGGCGTGCTTTGACACCAATTTGACACCAAATCTAGGGCCGTGAGCTGCACTGTGGCGGGGCAGCTCACAAGCATTTTGTCTCCCGAGGGAGCTAACCTTGTACAGCATGGATACCCTCCAGTACGGCGAAGTCCGTACTCAGATTGTCGCACTTCTGCAGGTCGCACGTGCCACCTCGGCGCGCAGCGTTAACGCCCTGATGTCTGCTAGCTACTGGGAGATTGGGCGTCAGATTGTGGAGTTCGAGCAAGGCGGGGAGGAACGAGCCGAGTATGGCGAGGCCCTCATCAAACAACTCGCAGAGGACCTAACGCGCCAGTTCGGGCGCGGGTTCGGAGCCGTCAATCTGAGTCAGATGAGGCGATTCTATTTGGAATGGCCGGCGCAGAAGATTTTTCAGACACCGTCTGAAAAATCCCTTGACCTCTCGGAGGTCGCCTCCCACTTCCCTCTGCCCTGGTCCGCCTACGTCCGGCTGCTTTCCGTCAAGAACGCGCAAGCCAGAGCCTTCTATGAAAAGGAGGCGCTTCGTTCCGGCTGGTCCGTTCGTCAGCTGGACCGCCAGATCGCAAGCCAGTTTCACGAGCGTCTGGCACTGTCCAAGAACAAAGTGGCCATGCTCGATAGAGCAGCGGTCGCGAAAGGGGAGGATCAAATCACGCCGGAGGAAGCGATCAAAGATCCTTTCGTGCTGGAATTCCTGAATCTCAAAGATGAATACTCGGAAACCGACCTTGAAGACGCACTCATCGAACACCTCACTGACTTTTTACTTGAGCTCGGGGACGACTTTGCATTTCTCGGACGGCAAAAGAGGCTTCGGGTTGATGACACATGGTTCCGCGTCGATCTGCTCTTCTTCCACCGTCGTCTTCGTTGCTTAATTGTTATCGACCTTAAGGTTGGCAGATTTAGCTACGCTGATGCCGGACAGATGCACCTCTACCTGAACTACGCCCGAGAGCACTGGATGAAAGAGGGTGAGAACCCTCCGGTCGGTTTGATTCTTTGTGCTGAGAAGGGCACGGCCGAAGCTCATTACGCTTTGGATAATCTACGAACAAGGTCCTCGCCGCTGAGTACCGGATGGTACTGCCTGCCGAAAAAGCGATTGCCGAGCAGTTATCGTCATCGGCTCTCCAGATGGTAGGACGGGGCCGCAAAGCGGCAAAACGACCCGACGTTTCATAAAGGTAGCTAATCGGGTGTCCTCGCCGCGATCTGCGCATTTCTTCTGCTGGTACTGGCGGCTCGCATCGCGCAGATTCAAGTGAGCAGTTCCGATCTGATCTTAAAAGTCAGATCAGCCGTACCTCCAATCTCTCTGCTCCCCACAGAGGCAAGGAACTGAAGCAGCGACTCGCTAATCTGTTCACTCGCCTCCTGCTGAGGCCAGTGGCCAACGTTCGGAAGAGCGAGGAATCCTCTTAGCCCAGGAACAATCGATCGGAGCTCATTTCATCCGGTTTGCGCATTTCCGCTACCCCGTCCACTTCGCCATATGCAAGAACGCCGACTGATGAATGAGGGCTGCTCGAAAGGGACGGGCAAGATCGAAAAACGGCTCGATTGAGCGATAGTAGTTCAGCGCCGGAACGAAGCCGGTTCTGTTGAATTCTCTCGCCACATAGTCAACGTCCATCGGATCAGCCCATGGTGGCACGTCAACAGGAGCCTTGCGATACATCGCGCGCTCAGCGTCGAACGGATTCCAGCGATCGGGTGCAGCAGGCGTGCCGGAAGACCAATACATAGAGCCCGGAATGGTGATACTGGCGTTACTCCATAGTTGCGCCGCCTCCGGCTTCATCATGTCGAACATATAGAAATGCTGGCCGGCTTTACGCATCTGTTCCACCAAGTTTGTCAGCTGGTTGCAAGTACGGAACGCTGACGCAATAGACCGACTTGAAAATGTCGGGACGCATCATGGCCGCAAACCAAGCGATCGTGGCGCCGAAATCATGCCCAACAATGGTCACCGTCGGGATCGCCAAGACGTCTAGCAGCTTTACCAGATCGCCGACTGTATGAAAGGCGGCGTAGCCATACGGATCATCCACGGCAGAACTTCGACCGTAACCGCGCATATCTACCGCAATCGCCCTGTAACCTTGCACCGCCATTGGCTCCATCTGTCTGCGCCATCCAATCCATAGATCGGGAAGCCATGACAAAACAAAACTGGCTTTCCCGAACCAAGTTCGACCACATGTAACTCTACGGGCCTACGTTTACTTGACTGTGCCTCATAAGTAGTCACTCCTCATCCGATCGAACCGCTCTTCCAGGGTCGTAAAGTTAAGTAAGTGCGTTTCATATTGAGGAAGGTATGGTCGCTGGCTGGCTTCTTCATGGCCACCTTTCTCGCGTTGGAAGTGATGTAGTTTCGGTCTTGCCCTGCCGCCGCACTTGCTTCCTGAGATGCATCTTGGAGCCCTCGACTGTGAGAGCACAAACTTCTGTCTCTTGGCTGCTAGGCTCAGGCTGGCTCCGATAGGAACTGCATCAATTCGTTTTTCAGTTGCTCCGGCCGCTCTTCGGCTAAGTAATGCCCGCATTGGTCGATCATGACGCTGCGCATTTTGCTTGCAAGTGGCCGGATTTCAGCTTCAAGATTACGCCCGAAGCTTGCCGAGCCGCCGATTGTCAGGACGGGCATGGGCAGTTTTGTCTTTGCATACTCGCGGTTCTGCACCGCGTCGGCGGTGTGGGTACGGAAGTACTCGATGCCGCCATGCAACGCTCCGGGCGCCGCAATGTGCCGGGCGTACTCATCAAGAGTCGCCTCGTCGAGCGCTGTCGTGTCATATGCCTGTTGCCGCATCATGTGGGAGACGAAGAGCTTCTCCCTTCCGGTGATCAATGCTTCCGCCAGTCCGTTCGGTGCGCTAAACAGCGGAAGGTGGAACATGCGCGGGTTCTTGGTCGAGTCGAACAGCTTCTCCAAACCCAGCCCCGCCAGCGCCGCTTCGGTAAGTACCAGACGTTTCACTTCAGAAGCGTATTTGCTCGCGTAGGCATATGCGACCATCATGCCCACATCGTGGCTGACGAGATTGATCGGCCCCAGTTTCAGGTGCTGAACTAGCTGGTGGATGTCTTCAGCCACCGTGCACTTGTCGTAGCCGCTTGTGGGCCGGTCCGAGTCGCCGCAGCCGCGGAGATCGGGTGCGACGATGGTAAAGCGTTCCGCTAAGTCGGGGATGATCTTCCGCCAATAGTACGAGGTCATTGGAAACCCGTGTAACAGCACAACGGGCTCACCGTTGCCCGCCATCGTGAAATGTATCTTGATGCCATTCACCTCGACTATGTGGTGAGTGCCGGGCATCTTCGTTGATTGCTGGCTCGTCATGTAAGCCTCCTTTGGCAGACAATCACGTATCGCCGGACGTTGGCTCTTCTGTTAAATGGTCACGGCTTCGGCCAAACTGTAGCTTGTTTCCGAGTGCCGGTCGCCGATGAGGACATGACGTCATCCAACATCCGCGTGAGGCGCACCGCGTGTTGGCAGTCCGGAGCCGTGAAGGTTCCGGAGACGATATCATCGCGCAGGGCCGCGTAGATTCCAGCTACATTCTCCGCCGTCTCGGGCATTGAGGCGAGCTCGCCTTCGTTCAGCTGCTGATTCTCGCCATTGAGTGAGAGCGCAAGCCGACCCGATTGAAAGCCGCGCGGTGCACCGCCTTCAAGCACAAGCACACCAGTCTCTCCGGTCACCTCAAGGCGAAAGGCAACCTCTTCAGGTCGGCGCCCGCCCGCCACCTCGACCGAGAGCGCACCGCCATTGCTGAGGCGAGCCTCGACCAGGATGTGGTCTGGTATCAACCGCGATTGGCTTGTCGCGTCGTCGCCGATCTCCACTTTTGGAAACTGGATTGTCGTCATAGCGTTAAGTGCAGCGTATTCCCCAAGTACCGCAATCATCAGGTCAAGCGTGTGCGCACCCTGGATGGTTAACAAGGTGACGCCATTTTCGGGCTTCTCCGCGAAGGCCATCGCCTCCTCGACAGATCTTCCGAAGGCGACGGTCGTGGAGACGACCCTAGCACTGAGAACTCGCCCGATAGCCCCTGAAACAATCAAGGAACGTGCCTGCTTTGCAGCAGGATTTGCACGCGCCTGAAGTCCAACCGCGACATGGACCCCCGCTGCTTGAGCTGCCGCTGCAAGCTCCTCACTCTCAGCAAGATCTTTCCCTAAAGGCCACTCGCAATAGACATGCTTTCCCGCTGCTATGGCAGCCAGAACGAGTTCATGATGATCGGGAACCTTAACCGCGATCGACACGATATCGACGTTGGCGTCAGCAATAAGATCCTTGCCGCTGGCGTAGCCAGCTCTTACACCAAAGGCCTTGGCCGCTGCATCGCCTTTTTCTTGACTGCCACTGGCTACGGCAACGAGCTCTAACCCTGCCAACCGCTCGACTGCAGGCACATGAGATACACTCGCCCAGCCTCGTTCTGCACTGGCACCTATTATTCCAACGCCGAGTTTCTTGTCCATTCCAATTTCCTCCGTAGGTCGATCTACACTCTTGCGTTTCTGATGGTTCATGTTGACAAATAGGAACTCACGCAAAATGTATTTTTTTACCCATCAGGGTTGTCTGCTCCCAACGTGCAGGATCGAAGGGCTAACTTTTGTAGAGCGGTTGCTTGCTTGACACATTCACTCTGAAGCGACACTAGCCTTCTTGTGTTCAAGAATATGACCCCACTCTGTTAGGTTGTCCAACAATGAGCAAATAACCTCCCTCATATCATCGGAGAAATCGTATTCGACATGGAGGACTGCCTCGCTCATATCCCGCCGTACCACGATCTGCGCCGACTCCAAGGATCTAAGGTTAGCCCGAAGGGCCTTCTTCGAAGCCAATGGGAACAGTCGGGTTAGTTGACTGAGCCGGACCGGTTCGCTTCGCATCGCACAGAGAATCGGCAGCTTCCATTTACCTTCCAAGATGTGTGTCACTTGGGAAGCAGCTCGGATTTCATCTGTACAATTTGGATGCATGAGGGCTGCTTGCCTCGTTAACTTATCAAGGTTGTGGTTTTAGCAGAGTGCCGCATCTTAGAAGCTGATTAGAGCCTTGTTGCGACTTGCTGAATAGCCGTTGCACTTAATCTCTACAGCGGTTTCGGATATGGATGATGCGACAAAAAGCCGCGATCTTGACCTTTTTAGAGAATCCTTTTCCTCATAAACAGTGTTGCCTGTGGGTTGTCGTTGTAGCGCGAGCACTGTTCATACCCGCGATCCCTATATAGCGCTATGGCGTCGTTCAACTCGTCATAAGTATCGAGATAGATCCACTTCAACCCTTGCTTAATCGCGTAGGTTTCCTGCGCATCTAGCAGGCTCGTTGCAACATGATGACCCCGAGCGGAAGGTTTCACATAGAGCCTCTTGCATTCGCTTGAGTTCGGGATTAGGTCAAGCCTGCGTAGTACCACACAACCGACGGCCTCGGTGCCTGAGAAGGCCAGCCACATGCCAGACGCCGCATCAGTAATCATCCGCTGAAGAGCTCCCGGCTCGTCTCGTTGCACGACGTTGACTGCTAGGTAGTACTCCTGCAATAGATCGCTAGCTTCGGGGCTAAATTCTGTGAGGCGCTCGATCCTTATGCGTGGTGTTTCCGACCGACCGGCGATGGACTCAACATTCGGGACATCGATGGATTCTTCATTTTGATCTCTCATCTGTGCGCTCTTGTGTTTTCTGTTGGAGAGCCTGCGGGCACTAAGTCTTGAATCCTTCGAAAGCCGGCTCGGACCTCGTTCACGAACAACTCGGGCTGCTCGAAGGCGGCGAAGTGACCTCCTTTCGCGACTTCAGTCCATCGAACGATGTTCTTGAAGCGTCGCTCTGCCCACCTTCGGGACAAGCCCCCAATATCCCTCGGAAAGGCACTGAATGCGAGCGGCATGTCTACCGGACCGTAATCAGGAGCGTTGCGAGCGTTCTCCCAGTACCGCCGCGCAGACGAAGCCCCTGCATTCGGCAGCCAGTACAGCATGATGTTGTCGAGCATCTCGTCGAACGTGAAAAGGTCTTCCGGGCTGCCGTCGTTGTCGGTCCAATCATGAAGCTTTTCGTAAATCCATGCGGCTTGGCCTGCGGGTGAGTCGGAGAGCGCATAGCCCAAGGTTTGTGGACGCGTGCTCTGCTCTTTGTTGTAGCCGGATAAGTTCTCCTCGTAGTAATGGCCACGCTTTAGCAAAACGCTTTCCTGTTCGTCAGCGGTCTCTATTTCCGTCAGCGTCGGCTTCCATGCAAGGCCATTGAGATGAATGCCAATGCAACCCCTGGGATGAGCGCTACCGATCGCTGCCGTGACCTGCGCGCCCCAGTCTCCGCCTTGGGCTGCCCAGCAATTGCTGTAACCCAAACGGTCCATGAGTTCGATCCATGTACTCGCAATTCGGCCCAAGCTCCAGCCGGGTTCCTGCGGCTTGCCGGAAAAGCCATATCCAGGAAGGCATGGGAGTACCAGATGAAAAGCGTCTGCCGCGTTGCTGCCAAAGGCGACGGGGTTCGTCAAGGCGGCGACCACTTTGTGGAACTCGATGATCGACCCAGGCCAGCCATGCGTGATAATCAGAGGCAGCGCGTCCGGCTCTGGCGATCTCAGATGGAAGAATTGAATATCAACTCCATCAATGGTCGTGTGGCTTGGGTTCCAACTGTTCAGCATGCTTTCACATCGGCGCCAGTCGTAACGATCACGCCAGTACTCGGTGAGCTTCTGTACTTTGTGGAGCGGTGCGCCCTGCGACCAGTCATCCACGGGTTGCGCATCGGGCCAGCGAGTTCTACTGAGGCGGTTGCGCAGATCGTCGAGGTCAGCTTGCGGGATGGAGATGGGAGAGGGTTGGATGGCCATATCAGGCGGGTTTCCGTTCTGAGCCGCTCACCATGAGAGCGACCCCACTGAGGGTGATGCCTGCCGAAGTCAGCTTCTGCCAGCCGAGGGGCTCCTTCAGCAGCCAGGCTGAAAGAAGAAGCGCGATAACAGGTGCGACGTAATTGAAGGTGTTCGCGAGAGATGGCGAAGCCCTGCGATTCAAGGTGAGAAATGCGGCATACCCTATGAGTGTGCTGACGACGACCAGAAATGCTAGAGCACCCCAGGCGCGCAGCGAAACCGATTGAAAGTCGGTTCGTCTTGCATTGCCTGAGACCCCGACCCAGACGCCTAGCAGCACTGCCGCAGGCACCAATTGGGCTGCTAGGTCCAGTATCGGATCCTGTGGCAGTCTCAGCCGCGTTGAAGCGAGCGAGCCTGCCGCCCAAAGTGCCGACGCGACAAGGGTGAGAACAGCGCCTATCGCTCGAAAGCCTTGGCCGTTCGATGAGAACCATGCCATGAGAGCAAGTCCCGCAAAGCCAAGTGCCACGCCTCCAAGCTCACGCTTAGTCAGCGATTGATGAAGAAATGCCCAGGAAAACGTCGCAAGAAAGATCGGAGCCGCCGACCCAAATACCGATGCTATGCCCGCCGGAAGATAATGCGTTCCTGCAATTGCTAGCGTCTGGCTGCCAACCAGCATGACGATCCCGAGTAACCCGGCACTAGCCAGTTCTCGCCTATTCGGATGGTGCTTACGCCATCGCCAAAAAGCCAGCGGAAGAATCAGGAGGGCGGCTATGCCGAAGCGCAACGCGGCAAGCATAATTGGGTGAAACGCATTCCCACCGACTTTGAACGCAATGAAGTTGGCTCCGTTATAGAACCACTGGTAGCCAACGAGGAAGACGAGCAGTGCGGTGCCTATCGGACGTTGCTTCGTTTCCGCCATCATCACTGCACCTCCCCGGGCCCGAGATCGCCGAGCGTGCAAAGATCTTGCCGCAACAGCCAATTTTGAGGCGTTTCATCTATCAGTTCATTCGCGAACTGGGACAACACGATTCCATGTATGTCCCCAATCAGAAATACAAGCATGGTTAGGTCGCTTTCGGCGAAGGCCTCCAGCCGAGATGATCGAGTTGAAGGAAGAATTCAGCTATCTCGTGAGCGGCCTGTGCGGGTTGTTCGTGATGCGGGAAGTGACCAGCGTCAGGAAACGGCTTGTAATCAAGATCGGTGAAGAACTCACCAAGCCGATCAGTCCACTCGATTTCAAGTGCCTTATCGCATTCGGTCCAGCGAATCCGCGTGGGCAGGGTGATCGGCGCAGGCTTCTCGCCGTCTTCTGCTTCTTTTACCCGTTGCGCTGCAACTGTGCGGTAATAAGTTGACCCGCCTTCGATGTTCCCCGGCTTGCTGAAGTTGGCGATGAAAGCGTCTAGCGTCGCCTTATCAAAGGCTTCCGGATGATACGCCCAAAGTTTGATGAAGTAGGTAATGAAAAGACCGATAGCGTCTGGCGAGCTCCGTAGCAGAGGAGCCGCCAACTCGCTTTGATTGAAAAAGGTGTGCCACACATAGTTGAGGTGGGCCGGCTTATTGAAGCGGTCGCCGATCCCCGGGTACACAAAGTTGAAAAAGAACAGCCCCGCAATCTGCTCTGGATGCTGGCGCGCAAGCACCTGCGCCACGGAACCACCAACATCGTGCGAGACAATGCCAACAGGTCCAACATCAAGTGCCTTGATAAGTTCGGCCATGTCCGATGCCTGATCCTCAGGGCCGAAATCGCCGACAGGCTTATCGCTGTCTCCAAACCCCCGAAGGTCCGGAGCAATCAGCTCGAACGGTCGGAGAGCCGCTCCATCATCGGTTTCCAGGTGAACCAGAACTCCGGCCAGCCGTGGAGCAACAGCAAAGGGCGTCCTTCACCTGTTCGCGCAACGTGCAGCTGTGCCCCGTTCACCTCAACCATGCTGTGTCGAATTGAAAACCCCGCATCGTCACCGCGAACGGATTGATCTCTCGGATTTGGTGCTGCTTCTGTATTCACATTGCTCATAGTCCTTTTTACCTCGATTTGAGGTGGCCTGACTCTTGTAGAATCGGCATGAGCTTTGAAGTCTAACTTCACAGTTGAGGTCTGAATGCGCAGAAATGACTCGTTTGAAGGCATAGCAGTATTTGTCGCAGTGGGTAGGTGCCTGAGCTTTACGGCAGCGGCTAAGCAACTGTCAATGTCCCCATCGGCCGCGAGTCAGGCCGTACGCAATCTGGAGGAAAGACTTGGCACGCTCTTGCTGCAGCGGACGACGCGTAGCATACGCCTCACGGATGCGGGCAGCGATTTCCTTGCGGCAATCGCCCCTGCTTTAGACCAGTTGGAGCGCGCGACACAGGACACAAAAGCGCGGAGCCTCGAACCTTCTGGACGCTTGCGACTGATTCTTCCTCGTGCCGCTTTCGAGTGGCGCATAGCGCCATTGCTGAAGGACTTCCTGACCGCTTACCCTAACATAGTGGTCGAATTGGCAGTGGAGGGACGTCTCGACGATATCGTGGCTCGGGGCGTCGACGCGGGAATACGCTACGGCCCCCTGCTAGAACCTGACATGGTGGCCGTGAAGATTGCCGGTTCATCGGAATCCATCGTCGTTGCATCTCCTGCCTATCTTTCCTCTCATCCAAAGCCCTCGCAACCGTCGGACCTTACCAATCACGTTGCAATTATCGGTTGCAGAGAAAGACCGGGATATCTGATTCCCTGGGATCTTCAACGAGGAAAGGAGACGCTACAGGTTTTACCAACGGCAAGGGTCATCGTTCAGGATCTGGTGTCAGAAATTGAGCTTGTAGTCCGTGGCATCGGTATCGGTTGCGTCCCAAGCAAGGTCGTTGCGGACCAGCTTCAAACAGGAAAGCTGATCCGCTTACTGGAGTCATGGTCAGTACCACTGGGGAGCCTCTTCCTCTTCTTCCCGGGTCGGCGACATAAATCTGCCGCGCTAAGAGCGTTTATCGAGTTTCTTCGCGCTCACCCAGACAAGGGAGTGGATTCGTCGCGCACCTAGCGGGTTCTTCCTGCCGCCGCTAGGTCCGAGCAAATAGCTCCAGAAAGTGCGGAGCTCAATCGCTCGCTGGCCGACCCCAGAAGTTGCCGGCGAACCCCGAGAGCGCAGAACCTGCAAGCATTAGCTCGTGTACTGCAACCAACTTGACTCTCTCGGCGTGCCAGACCTAATCCACTCGTTCGCAGAGGGTTTGCCTACCGAGGATAGAATCTCCACGCGGCTGCCGCTCGGGTGTAGCAGACAGCAGAATCCGAGAAGGCCTGGGCCATCGTGAACTGGTGTCATTTCCCGCTCGAACCCGATTGCTTCAAACCTCTCAGCGGCTGCGTCCAGGTCGTCAGCCCAAAAGCAACAGTGATGAAGTTTCAGGCCTGAGGATGATTCTTCAAGATGCCACGGAGTGTTCGGGCCGCCTTCCCAAAATTCAATAGGTGTGGGCTGGCCAACAAGCCATGCGCTACGTCCGCGAATTCTCACGGGCGTAGCTGAAACTAAAGGCCGGTGGACTAGCATGTCGAACTCCTGTGGCTCGGTCAACCGTCCGCCCAAGGCGGAATGGAAATCCCGCAGCGCCCGTTCTAAGTTCCGGACGGCATAACCCACGTGGTAGATCTCAAACATGAAAGCTCCTCTCGAATCTTAAGAATGATTTAATGTAGGTGCGCCTAGGTCGCTGACAACGAACGAGTTTCAAGTGTGAGCGGAAGGCGTCGTCAAAAATCGATCACCGCGACTGGCGGCTCACTCCCTCCCAGTCTTTTGGTTCAGGCGCTCCATTAAAGCTTCTTGCTCTGGAACCATGTGCGGATGGACTGGATGAGTTCTGCCTTGCGTTCCAGCGGCAGCCAATGGGCGCCGGGCAGACTCGTCATAGTGAGGTCTTGACAGGCTGCGCGCATTGGATCGCCAGAATGATTTCCGATGATAGTATTAATCGCATCGAGGTCGCCGTTGACGTACAGCACCGGCTGCAAGATGCGGCCGCCGTTGGGCGCCTTGTGCGCATAGACGATGTTGGCGTCGTCATTCAGATACCACGCGCAGGGCGCACGGAACCCATGGGCATTGAATGCCTGCACCAGCACGTCGAGGTCCGCGGGCGGCCAGAGAGCCGCGTCCGGTTGGGTGGGCGGGGCGCGGTGCGCGGCACCGAAGCGCCCTCCCTTACGCGTGACCATCGCATTCGGCGAAGGCTTGCCGACGCTGGCGGGGTCGCCTTTTCGAAAGATCGACGCCAGCGATGCCGCCTTATCCGCATCCAGGTCGGCAACGGCTGACTTGAAGTGCGTCGTGTAGTAGCGATAGTAGTCCCATTGGCCATCCGGATACTGGTCAACCGGATAGATCGTTCGGTCGACGAGTGGGACAAGCGTCGGCAGAGCGTTCGCGTTGGGAAAGTACGGAACCGAAATCAGCACGACGCCACGGCTGCGCTCGGGCTGATGCGCGACCAACGCAGCGGCTATGACACTGCCCCAGTCGTGGCCGGCCCAGATCGCAGGCTTGCCGCCAAGGTGGTCATGGAGCTCCGCCATGTCCTTTACGACTTGCTCGTTGGCGTAGGCGTCGTTGGCTGCGGGAGCGGAAGAGCCGCCATAGCCGCGCAGATCAGGAGCGACGCAGCGCCAACCTTCGGCGGCGAATGCGTCCATCTGGGCGCGCCAGATTAAACTAAGCTCCGGCCAGCCGTGGAGGAAGATCAGAAGTGGTCCGTCGGCCGGCCCGGACTCAATGTAATGCGTTGTGTGACGAGGCGTGCTGAAAGTACGCGAAACCAGCGTGGAGGAGGGCATTCCCCAGGCTGTGCCTGACAGGGTGGCGGCTGCGCACATCCCGAGGAGCATGGAACGTCGGTCGAGCGTCGGTTGGGCTGCAAAGCTGTGCGGCTGTAGTGAGGCTGTCATGGTCGAATACTCCGGTTGAATTGAAATGGTTCTTGAACGTGAAAGGCGTTTTCTGAGCGCTCGCGCTATTTTGGGCGCTGGAAGCGAGTGGTTCAAGAATGCTATTGTTTCGCCAGCATCAATGCCCGGTTAAAAGTCGAAGGGTCAGCAATCTGATCTCTCGAATCGGCGCCTTCTATGGATCCCGTTGCTCTTAATCTTTTTACATCGATCGAGGTGGATCTGAGTCACGCTGCGTTAGCATGAGCTTTGAAGTATTGCTTCACAATCGAGGTTCTGTGCGGGAGCAAGTCGTTCCTTGTTTCCGGCTTTGACGTCAATTCAACGACCGAGACGATTCATCCCTTGGTGGTGAAGCTTGGACTCGAGCCGATCGATCTGGTAGATCACGATGTGGGTGCTGGGGTGCCGTACGCACATGCGTCTTCTCATCGTACGAAGTCGCACTTGTGCTTTCCTCGTCGAACATCGCTACTCAAAACCAACCGGTACATTGCATAGAATCGCCCACGATCACGTTCATCTGTTCCGACAGTCGACGAAGCTTGGCACCCAATGCGTACTGCTTCCTGCAATTTCGCTGAAGAGAGCCGATGCCTGCATCGCAGTGGCTAAGAGCCGAGGACTCGTATCCGCAGTTCTGGTTTCCACTCGACGTATTCGATTTCAGACCCGTCGGGGTGTACGGCATAGAAGTAGCGGCCGGTCTCGCTTTCTGCCTCAGGCTTAGCGATTGTCGCGCCGTGCGCCACAAGTAGCGCCTTCGTCTGGTTCAGATCGTCGACGATGAGTGGGCCCTGAGATGCTCGAACCGGTAATAGCTTTTCCGAAGGGCCTGCCACAACGCAAAAGTCCGCGATACCAGCGATCTCGAGCCCGAGCTCGTTCATTGTGAAGCGATAGTCAGGAACGGTTCCGACCAAGGCTTGGAGGAGCTGAAGACTCTTATCCATGTCGGTTGTGAATATTCGGGCGTAAGTTTTAAGAATCATCAGCTCTCCTTCTTCTTCGGTGTGACCGTAGCTGCAGAGAACGGAGGATCGATCCTGCGAGTTCGTCTCCCCCCGCTCTCTGGCGGACCATCTAAATTGCCGACGTGCCGCCGTCTACAGATAGCTCCACTCCGTTAACGAAGCTCGAATCATTTGAGGCGAGAAATAGCGCGACCGTTGCAATTTCCTCCGGGGTGCCCATTTTGCCTCGCGGGATCAATGCTTCGAACTCCCGCATGGTCGCCTCGTCGAAAAGCTGCTCCTGAATGGGTGTGGCAATCTGTCCCGGACTCAGCACGTTTACGCGGATTTTCCTATCTTTCAGCTCGTTGAGCCAAGTGCGGGCAAACGAGCGCAGTGCAGCTTTGCTGGCTGAATAGACACCGTAATTGGGCCAGCCTTTCACCGAAGCGATCGAGCCGGTCATGACAATTGACCCACCGTTGTTGAAAAGCGGCAACGCCTTCTGCACCGTAAAGAGCGTGCCGCGCGTGTTGAGGCCGAAAACTGTATCGAAGTGTTTTTCAGTCACTTCGCCCAGCTTGCCCGATTCTCCCGAACCAGCGCTTGCGAACAGCACGTCGATACTGCCCTTTTCCCGTCTAACGGTTTCGAATAAACGGTCCAAATCGTCGAGGTTGGCCGCGTCGCCCTGGACGCCGGTTACGTTTCGCCCGATCAGCTTTACTGCCTCATCGACCTTTTCCTGTCGCCGTCCCGTGATGAAGACATAGGCGCCTTCTTCAACAAAGAGCTTGGCAGAAGCGAGCGCCAAACCGCTTGTTCCGCCTGTGATAACTGCGACTTTCCCTTCCAGCTTTCCCATAACGATCCTTTCTCCATCGTCGGCATCAATGTGACCACTGTGCGGGCATCATGAAAGCCGATTCGCCATTATGCATTAGTTCCGAAACTATGTACAAATAAAATTATGGACATCGGAAGCGCATGCGCGCTATGGCCGCTACTATGGAAGCAAGCCCCATGAAGCCTCTCGTTCATCCAGCCATCGAAGACGTTCCGCTCGAGAGCATCTTATATGCGCTCGCTGATCCGGTGCGGGTGGCTTTGTTCGTAGAAATCCTGAATCAGGATGGTCCGAGCAACTGCACCAGGTTGGTGAGCGTACTCGAAAAGCCCATACCTAAGTCCACCTTGTCGCTGCAGATGAGGATTCTTCGCGAAGCAGGCCTCATTCGAGGCGAGCGCCACGGAGTGGAGATGCGGAACAGCTCACGCCTCGAAGAAGTGGATGCACGTTACCCAGGGCTGCTGCTTGCGATAGTAACCGCGCACACAATCCAGGTAGAAAACAAGAGGAAGCGGAGTTCACGCCGTGGTAGCCGTACAGCGGCTAGTCGGTCGGAAACTTGAGGCAACGCCTCAGACGAGCGCAAGCTACGGACTCAGCGTTTGAAACCGTTGAGAAAGATTGGCTTCACCATGGCTTCTATTTTGTCGGCCATCTTTTCAGCGGGAATGCGGTTGGGGCTCTGATGCCAGCGGCGCGCGGTTCCGAAGACTGCCCAGGCAGCCGTAGTAGCGAGTTCTGCCGCATCGAAATTGGGCGCGACTGTCTTGTGGTCAACGCCTTCCAGAAACATGCCCTCGACGACCGGAATGATGGACCCCTCAAGCGGTATGAGAGCACCTTTCACCGGACAGTTGGTAAGCTCGCCCAAGTAGTCACAGACTCCTAGGGCGATGGCCCGCAAGGCCCCGTTGCAGTCGGTGAAAGAAATGTTACGTCGCTCAAGCAGGTCACGGAACCGCGACTCGGTCATGGCCTGAAGCAGTGCGGCCTTGTCTGGGTAGTGAAGGTAGAACGTGTTGCGATTCAACGTCGCCGCGTCCGCAATTTCCTGGACGGAAATGCCTTCGAACTCCTTTTCCTTCAATAAAGTTGACAGCGAGTCCATAAGCATACGTCGGCTGCGCAGGACGCGCGGGTCAGTTCCTTCTGTGACGCTTGGGAGAGTGGGAGACATGATCCGAGCTTTTAGACTACGGTAGTTGGGCATTTGATGCTAATGCGACATCTGCTCATTTCTATTAATCACCAGATGCAAAGTAAACATCACATGTCGCATAGGAGATCCTTTCGACATGTCTACCCTACTGCATATTGATTCCAGTCCTCTGTACGGCCGATCTGTCACGCGCGAGCTCACTGCTGCGTTCGTAAAGCATTGGAGCCCTGCGTGCGATGGCACTCGTCCACAAAGATGAAGAGTTCTCCGGAAACCGGTGGCGGCGCATCCTCAAGCCGGCGGATGTACTCCGCGAAGTCGTCCACAGTGCGCCGCCCGAACTTGTGAATCAGCGAGCAGAGCAGGCGCGGGAAGGGTAGGGACAGCTTATCCATTAGGTCGCGCCCGCTGGCCGCCCGCTCCGGGCTCTCGCCCATATCGCTGAAGACACCCATGATCTGCTTGTCGAGCTCGTCACGGTCGGTCAGGATGGCAATCCGCGCATTCGGCAGCGTCTCGAGTATCCAGCGCGCCAGCAGCACCATCACAATGCTTTTGCCACTGCCTTGCGTGTGCCAAACGATACCGCCTTCGCGGCGTCGGACATGCTCCTGCGACGCCTTGACGCCGAAGTACTGGTGCGCACGCGGCAGCTTCTTTTTGCCGCCGTCGAAGAGTACGAAGTCATGCACGATTTCGAGGAAGCGGGCCGGGGCGCAGAGTTTTAGCAGATACTTGTAGCCGGAGTTCTCTGCTTCGTCTTCCTTCCACTGCAGGAAGAACTTTTCTTCGGTGCCGATGGTGCCGTAGCGCAGACCCTCCGTGTCGTTGCCGGCCATGATGAACTGCACAGTGGAGTAAAAGGCGGCGTTGTACTCCGGGCTCTGGTTGGAGATGCTCTGCCGGATCGCAATGCCCACGTCGGTGCGGCTGTTTTTCAACTCCAGCGTGCCCAGCGCAATGCCGTTGACGAAGAGCACCAGATCGACCCGGCGGGTGAGGCCGCCGCGCAGCGAGACCTCCTCGGCCAGCGCGAAGTGATTATTGCCCGGCACCTTCCAGTCGATCAGCTCGATCTTAGGCGATTTACCGCCGGGCTCGGCTGGCAGGTCGATGCCGTAGCGCAGCAGGCTGTAGACGGCTTTGTTGTTGTCATAGAGCGCGCCCTTGCTGGCGATGCTGCGATCGGTAGCTGCACGCAGCCGGCTGATGGCATGGCTGACCCGCGCCTCCGGGTATCCGGCCCCCAGCAGGTGGCCCCGCAGTAACGGCTCGTTGACGTTGCGGGTATCGGTGCGGCCGTGCCAGTTGCCGAGGTACTCATAGCCGAGCTGGTCGCGGAAGAGCGCGATGACGCGATCCTGGGTCGCGCGCTCCGGCTTCCCGCACTCACCGCCTCCATCTTCTCCGGGTCGAGCAGTGGACACGATGGTGGAATGGGAATGGTTACGACAGCAATCGCAGCGCTTGGCTAAGGAGATCGACATGGCAGCCACACCACAGAACGAAGTCAGCCCTCAGATCAGCCGCGCGGCGGAGCGTTATCTGGAGCAATACGGCGATCCACTCGTTACGAACACGTAGAGCCTCGCTCACAGCGTAGAGCCTCGCTCACCATAACTCACAGCACCAGGAAGGTCTTTATGAAACTCGAAGGAAGAACGATTCTGATCACAGGCGGCACCAGCGGCATTGGCTTTGAACTGGCCCGCCAGCTCATCGCACGTAATAACACCGTCATCGTCACCGGCCGCGACCAGCGCAGGCTGCAGGAGGCGAAGTCCAGTCTGCCCTCGGTTCACACCATTCAGAGCGATGCCAGCAAGCCGGAAGACATAGAAGCCCTGCTCGAACGGGTCACCGCCGAGTTCCCCGCATGCGAAACCCTGTTCAACAACGCAGGCATTATGCGGAAGCTCAACATGAATGATCGGCGCTCCTTGACAGACGTCACGCGAGAACTTGAGCTGAGTTTGAACGGCCCGGTGCAGATGGTGCAGGCTTTTCTTCCACACCTGAAAAGCAGGCCGAATTCCCTGATCGTGAATGTGTCGTCGGGATTGGCCTTCGTGCCATTCCCTCTGTCCCCGGTCTACAGCGCGGCCAAAGCGGGTATCCACGCCTTCTCGCGCTGCCTGCGCGTGCAGCTCAGAGGTTCAAACGTCACTGTAGTAGAACTGGCTCCTCCAGGTGTTGAAACCAAGCTGTTTCGAGGAGAGTTTGAGAAGGAGATGAAAGGACAGAAAGGCATGCCGGTGAACATCCTAGTCACCAAAGCAATTACCGGCATTGAGGCAGGTAGGACGGAGATCCGTCCAGGCCTGAGCAACGTACTTTACCTACTGAGCCGTTTGGCTCCGTCACTACCGTTCGGTCAAATGGCCAAGATGGTGCGCATTGCGAGTTAGTATCTGCAGCATGATCGTTACTACCGAGAAGCCGGCATATCCGTATCGATCCGACCTCAATGAGTGATTCGCGGGCAGAATCCACGGACTGTTAGCTTCACCATTTCTTCCGCAAACGCCTCTATGCTAGTCCCAAAGAGATTGTCCGTGTACATCGACACAAGCCCCTCTGTGGCGACAAAGATAAGCATGGCGAGCTTCGTCGGATCGCCTTCGATTACCTCCCCGCTCGCCTGTCCATCGCGAACGGTCGCTGCTCCAGCAGCCCACGCTCGGTAGTTCGCCTCACGTAAAGCCACCGGTGAGTTCTTGTTGTGTTTCGCAACCATCATGAGATGAAGCAGCGGCTTGTTCTCTGTTGCGAATCGAATGTAGGCGAGAGACATCCTGATCATTCGAACCTCGAACCTGAGAGCTTTATCCGCTACCGCCTCGTCAAGCAGCCTCCCGAGGCGCTGAAAACCATTCAGTGCAATTTCATTTAGGAGAGCCTGCTTGCTGGCGAAATGACGCCCCGGTGCGCGATTGCTCACACCCAACTCTCGACTGAGGTCCCGGAGAGAGAAACCCTCCACTCCGCTTTCCTGAAGCGCCTTTTCACCCGCCTTCAGCAGCGCTGAGCGAAGGTCTCCATGGTGGTACGGCCGCTTCGCAATCTCTTTCACAGGAATATTCTGGCACTCTTGCCCAGGTAAGGACAATCTGGTGCGACCGCTCTTTCCAAACCCTGCCCGCCTTGAATCTTTTCCTGATCACCAGAGACTTTTCGTTTCACGATTCTTTCCGTCAGAGTACTTCCAATACGGGCATCTGGTCAGGTCCTGCAGCACCCCGAACGACTGTAAAGCACATGTTCAACCAAGATGTACCCATCGAGTACATTCTGCATCATACTTGTCGGAGAGGCGATAACGCCGACCCAACGAAGGATGTTCAGGAGCGCACTCATGCCAGAAGTCGCTGTTAAGCAGAAAGCACCCGTACTGACCGACGAGCAGATTGATCAGATGCTGCAGCAAATTGCTGACGGCTTCGCGAAGCAACTCCGCTCACCAATCATGCATGTCCCCTCAGAACTCGGCCTCAACTTTGAGGCGGTCACCTTTCCCTCGCTCGACGGAACCACCCTGGAAGGCTGGTTCATCCCAGCTGCCGGTTCCAACAAAATCGTGATCTGTAATCATCCCATGGGTTTTTCGCGGTCTGGGTTGCCGGCTCACCTCGATCCGTGGAAGAGCGCGTGGGCTTCCAGCGGCAACGATTTTGAGGTGAACTTTATTCCGGATTACAAAATCCTGCATGATGCCGGGTACAACGTGCTGACCTACGATCTACGGAATTTCGGTCTAAGCAGTGACGGCAATGGCGGCATAGGTTCGAGCGGCATCTTTGAGTCGCGTGATGTGATCGGCTCTTTGTTGTACGTGCGGAGCCGTGAAGAAACGCGAAATATGACGATCGGCATGTTTAGCCGTTGTCTCGGCTGCAACTCCACGCTGTATGCCATGAAGACCCACCCTGAAGCATTTGAAGGCGTTCGGTGTCTGGTTGGGCCACAACCGCTCAACACGAAGACGATTATCAAGAAGCAACTCGGGCTCGCTGGCGTACCTGAAGACCGCATAGACGACCTGGATTTACGCGTCATCCTGAAAACGAGCATCGGCTTTGATGCTCGCAATTGCCTTGACTGGACAAAGAGTGTCTGTGTCCCGACGTTCTTGTACCAGGTGCACGACGATGTACTGACTATCCCCGGCGACATGGAACTAATGTTTGACAATATTCCTCTCAAGGAAAAGAAGTTGTTCTGGATTGAGGGAACAACCCGCCGCTGGGACGGCTATGCATACTTCCAGCATCACCCGGAACTGATGCTGGACTGGTTTGCAACCTATATGGCCTAAGTCAAGTGATTGACTGCGGTTCGGTTGTTCGCTTCTCACGGTGCCATGCCGCTGCACTACAGGCGAGATCAACCAGACCTAAGGCTCGGTTCAACATCGCAAAAGTCAAAGGAGGATTATGAGCGCATACGAACTTCGTACCTACCAGATCGCACCGGACAAGATGCTGGATATTGAAGAAGTTATGCGGGCTCTCGTACAGCCGATCATGCCTGATCACAACATGGAGGGCATCGGGTATTGGGCTAAACCGGATGGCACGGTTTTCTACTACATAGTGCGCCATCGTGATGTGGAAGGGATTGCCTCAGATTGGGACAGCTTCCATGCAGACTCACGATGGAAAATGGGCATGGCGGAACGAAAGGGCAAGGAGCCGATCGTCCTCCACGTCGAAAGTGACCCTTTACTAGGAATACCGGGCCTTCCACCGCAACAGTAATTTGTTTGTAAGCTTGCGCTAATAGAAAGGGAGACGGGCATGGCAATGCTTGACGGACTAGGAGTAGCCATAACTGGAGCTTCCAGTGGCATCGGAGAGGCTACGGCAGAGGCTTTTGTGAAAGAAGGCGCGAATGTTGCACTTATCGCCCGCCGTAAAGACAAACTCGATGAGATAAAAAACCGTTTAATGGGTCTGGACCGGGGATCAGCGACGGTTTATGTGGCTAACATTGTCGAACCAGAGGAAGCCAAGCACGCCATTGACGATTTCGCCCAAAAGGCAGGAAACCTCACAATTCTGGTGAATTGCGCCGGAGTCGGAGTCTGGGGACCCGCCATGGAGGCGAACTTAGAAGATTGGAATGCTATGGTGGATGTGAATCTCAGAGGATTACTGAACAGCACGCACGCAGCGCTTTCTCACCTGGCACGTTCAGCCACGGGTACACGTGGAGTGGCCGATATCGTCTCGATCAGTTCCATCGCTGGCAGAAAGATTCCCGGGTCTAGCGGCAGTGTCTATGCAGCTACCAAGCACGCCGTAGGTGCGTTTTCTGAAGGTTTACGCAAGGAGATGGCAGGGCAGCATGTGAGAGTGGGCCTCGTTGAGCCAGGGGTTGTGACCACCGAAATGACGACTCGCGGTGCGCCCTATGCTCCCGATGCTCGGATTCCCAGGGGTTTAGGATTCCTGCAGCCTGAGGATGTCGCAAGTGCCGTTCTGTATATGGTCACTCGCTCAAATCACGTAGCTGTCAACGAGATCCTTGTCCGACCGACAGAACAGGTTATCTAAGCAAATCGACCTGACAAGTCATTTTTGCCGCGACGCCTTTCAGCCACAACGCTCATCGAGCTGCCTAAGCGCGCGAACTCACTCGGTGAATTTGCCCCACATCTGTCCACCGTTATCGAGGCGAGTGGCATTCTGAACGCCGATCATCCAGCCGGGATACTCTGGTGGCAGAGCGCTTACCTCATCCAGCAGGCCTGTTTCGCCGGGGGTAAGTATCAGGTCGGCCGCGGCAAGGTTGTCTTGGAGCTGATCGATTCGTTTCGCGCCCAGAATGACAGAGGTAACGATCGGTTTGGCGAGAAGCCAGGCCAGAGCGACCCGCGCAGGACTGCAGCCATGTGCTTCCGCGATCGGGGCGAGCACGTCGATAATGTTCCAGGCGCGCTCCTTATCGACTATTGGAAAATCAAATTCAGTTCGGCGTGAGCCGGCAGGCTTCTGGTTGGATCGCGTGTACTTGCCGGAGAGCAGGCCGCCGGCAAGGGGACTCCACACCAGCAGACCCAGCTTCTCCGCCTCTAGCAGCGGAACGATCTCTCGCTCGAGGTCCCGTCCCGCCAGTGAGTAATAGGCCTGCAGCGTATCGAAGCGCGCCAGATTCTTGCGTTCGGAAACGCCGAGCGAGCGTCCTATCTTCCAGGCGGGCCAATTCGAGCAGCCGATGTAGCGAACCTTTCCCTGCTGCACCAGCGTGTCGAGCGCGGAGAGGGTCTCCTCCATTGGCGTAACGGCGTCGCTCGCGTGAATCTGGTACAGGTCGATATGATCCGTTTGCAGGCGGCGGAGGCTGGCTTCCACGCCATCCATGATGTGGCCTCGCGAGGCTCCAATGTCGTTTGGTCCGTTGCCAACGCGCATAAAGACTTTGGTGGCGATGACGACATCTTTCCGCACGGTCCCAATATTTTTAAAAGCCTGCCCAAGTGCGATCTCGCTCTGTCCAGAAGAGTACACATCGGCGGTATCGAAGAAGTTGATTCCACTTGCTAGGGCTTCCTTGACGAGGCTGTCCGCCCCAGCCTGATCGACAGCACCGATCGACTCGTAAATACCTGATCCATCCCCGAAGGTCATCGTTCCGAGACAAAGATTGGAGACCAGAAGACCCGTATTGCCCAGCGTTCTAAATTGAATTGCCATGTGCTCTCCTATTTCGTTCGTGTCAGCAGCTTGTTGTAGGCCACAGTAGGGTGAACGCCGCGAAAGACGGCGTCCGTCAGCAGGGCGGCGTCCTGTGCGGTGAACGGCATATGCCCGGCCAGTAGCCGGTACACCATAGGCGCGTAGATCATGTCGATCACCAGCTCGCAATCAAATTTTGGATCGATCTCCCCACGCTCGACTCCGCGTCTCCAGATGATTCGCACGGCTGCTCGGCGTGGTTCAAGAAACCGTTCCCGATAGGCTCTTGCAAATGCTTCATCGTCCTGGCACTCCGCAAGAAATTGGCGGAAGATGCGGCCGAGGGAGCTTTCGTAGAACCGAATAGATGCGTGCAATTGATGAAGAAAATCCTTTTGCGCCAACCCTGTATCTTTGGTTAGGACCACGTCTTGCATGCGACCAAGAAACGCATCGAGTGCTACGAAAGCTTTGCTCGGCCACCATTTGTAAATCGTGGCTTTGCCTACCCCCGCCCGTTCCGAAATCTCTTCGATCGTGAGACTCCGCATTGTCTTCCCGTTGCCGAGCAGATCGAGAGTTGCTTCCATGATCGCGACCTGAGAGGCGGAACTGCGGGGTCGACCGGGAGATCTGATCTGCGTTGATGGTGATTCGATTTCACTTATCACATTCACATACTAGACGTTTCGTATAATAAATGCAAACTAGCGAGATGGGGAGTTGCGCTACCCTCCTTGCTGGTGAAGGCGATGGCCTCGGATGAACAAAGGCGTAAGGTAACTTACGCGAAGCTGGGTTCAAGTCAGGCGTTTTCGGACCTTTGTGTATTTTGCTGCCTATCTCATTGCGTCCGAATGGTCTGTCGCAACCCACTGCCGAGATCTTTTGTTTCCGCCTTAGCCCATAAAGCCGCCGCCGAATTGGCAGGCGACTCCTGAGGAAGGCTCCACGCTTCAGCGGCAGCCCGTGAACGGTGGTCAGCTTGGATGACGGTCGCTCGCAAGCAGAAGTAGATCGTGTTTCGAGGTGCGCTCGGTAGAGTGATCGGGTCTGCCAAGGCTCACATCTATGTGCTGTAATATGCAAGTCTTAACGAAGACAAGGGGGGCTCATGTGCAAGAGCGTTCATTCCAAGTTGGCGACACCGTCATCACCAAGGTTCTTGATCTCCATCTGAACGACTTCACAGCTGAGCAACTGCTCCCAGGAGTCCACACCAAGCTTCTTACTCGCGAATCAGGTGCATTCGACTCAAGAACCTACGATCCAGAAAGCGGGAAAGTTCCCTTAAGCGTGCACACCTGGGTGGTACGCCATGAGGGAAAGATTTTTCTGATCGACACCGGTGCTGGTAACGGTAAAAACAGACCACAGTTGAAGGTTCTCGATCACCTGAATGATCCCTATCTTGAACGCCTTGAGAATATCGGTGTCCAGCCTGACCAGGTCGACTACATCCTGTTGACCCACATTCACGCCGACCATGTGGGCTGGAACACGGTCAAGAAAGATGGGCAATGGAAGCCAACTTTCCCGAACGCGACTGTGATTTGCTCGGATCGCGAATGGCGATATTCTGCGGCGCTTGCAAATGAGGACGAGGAGGCCGCGGGCGCAATCCGGAAAGAGGCCGGGTTGGGCGAAGCTAAGCGCTTCCCGACTCCGGGAGTTTTCTCGGACAGCATGGCACCGGTTGAAGCAGAGGGAAAACTGCAACGGATCGTCATCAACGGGGATGAGGTATTGAGGGGTATTCGCTTTCTTCCAACGCCCGGCCACAGCATTGATCACGCAGCGATCTCGATTACGTCGCAAGGCCATGAAGCCATCTTTGGCGGCGACCTGGTGCATCACCCGTTCGAGTTCAATAACCCTGAACTCGTCTCCATGTTCTGCGAATTTCCAGGGGCGGCAAGGACATCCCGGCGCGAACTAGCAAACCGCGCCGCCGCGTCAGGGGCACTCTATTTCAGCAGTCATTTTCCGGTGAGTTCCGCAGGCAGGATTACCCAAAGCGACAACAGCTATAAGTGGACTTTTGCTGAACCTGACACACAGGAATAGTTGCGATCGAAATCACTGGAACCAAGTCTCGCCTTATAGTCCTTAGGCGTTATGCCAAACTGCAGGACGAACTCATTCTTCAACGAGGTAACCGTTCTGAAGCCGCATTGCCTTGCGACGACGGAGAGGGTGGAATCAGGTTCCTGCAGCAGTGTTTTGGCCCCTTCTGCTCGCATTTCCCGCACCCAGGATGCTGGTGTCTCCTGGAATGCAGCCGCAAAGCGTCTGGCAAACGTTCGGGGACTCATCGATACCTGCCGAGCGAGCACTTCCACGGAGATGTTCCGCGCCATCCTCCCTCTCACCCAGGCAGGCAGGCCCCGCAACGCCTCATCTGTACCCGTGTTGCCTTCCGCGGTCAGATCACTAAACTGAGTCTGCCCTCCTGGCCGCCGCAGGTAAAGCACAAACACCCGCGCGATCAGGCTCGCAATCTTAACGCCGAGGTCTTCCTCCACTAGCGCCAAAGAGAGATCGATACCCGCAGTGACACCGGCGCTGCTGTAGAAGGAGCCGTCTTTGACAAAGATGAGATCTCTCTTCACGTCAATTTTCGGATACTCATGCGAGAGCTGTTCGCAATTTTGCCAGTGCGTCGTTGCCTTTCGCCCGTCAAGAAGTCCTGTCGCAGCGAGCAAAAATGCTCCCGTACACACAGAACCGAGACGCCGGATACGCCCCTGTCTTGTGGCAATCCAGCGAAGAACATCCTCGTCGTACGGCCGCATAGCGCCGTGCCCGCCAATGATCAGCAGGGTGTCAATTGGCTTTTTGAAGTCTTGGTAGTAGTGCTGGGATGTGACCGAGAGACCTGCGGTACTTACGAGCGATTGGTCTCGGGTGGTGGAGACAACCTGGAGTGCGTACCCACTTCTTCCGCTAGCGGCATTCGCCTCGGCGAACACAGAATAAGGCCAGTTAGATCAAGCAGCTGAAATGGTGGCGCAACCAGAAAAACGATGTTTCGTTTCATTGAGATAATTCCATACATCAGTATGGCAGGATTTATATATTAAATGGCGTTTCTGCCATCTTCCCTTAGGAACATACTGGAGTCGGGATGTCTGTCGCACATCCTTGGAGGGATCATGGATCATCTATTCAACGCTCACGCCGCACTTCTCGTCATCGATGTACAGCAGGGCTTCTCCGATCCGGTTTGGGGGCCACGCAACAACCCCGAGGCTGAAGCCAACATCGGCCGTTTTCTCGCCGCTTGGCGAGAGACCGGTCGTCCGGTGTTTCACATCCATCATGATTCCTCCTCACCCAACGGAAGTTTTGTACCGGGAACCTCGGGTCATGCCCCGAAAACCGAAGCAACCCCGCGCGAAGGTGAACTTGTTTACCACAAGACTGTAAACAGCGCCTTTATTGGCACCCGGCTTGAGCACGATCTACGTGCCGTCGAAATTGACACACTCATCATCGTCGGATTAACAACCCAGCATTGTGTCTCGACCACGACACGTATGGCTGGCAACTTAGGCTTTATCGCGTACGTAGTCGCTGATGCCACGGCAACCTTCGATCAAAGGGGGATAGACGGGCGGAAGAGAGCGGCTTCGGATGTTCACTACGCCGCACTCAGCGATCTTAACGGAGAGTTTGCGACCGTTGTTGAAACCACAACACTACTGGCCTCTGTGCTGGGTTCAGATTTGAACAACTGACCTGGCGTGCCTCAACAATTCTGTTTGCTACTTAGAAGGACATCGTCGCAAAGGATCACCCAGAAGCATCACTATTGCGATGGAAAGACCTAGTACTTTGACCCCTAAAGCAAATAGCACTTACAACGACTCCACTATGCGCAAAAATAAAAGCAATGTATTGTCGAACAGCTGGAACCCGTCGAAGAGCACTATGCCGAGCCTCTTGCGTTCAGAAGGCGGCACCACTGGCACATGCATCTTATGCACCGATCCCGTCGAGACCTCTCCGTCGCGGTTAGCTCTAGTGAGAACCCATGGTGGGGGGGGTCTGACTTGCCGAACACAACGAAAACCACGGCTCGGTAGGCAGCAGCACTGGGCCGTCGGACCTCAAAGTAAAGATGTCTAATCGTTTCCAATCTCAGTTCTCGTAAGGCCCGAACAGGATGTAATCGATGTTTACACGCCGCCAGCGATTTAAATGTATCTGAAGCGTCTGATCCAGAATCAGATAAAGAACCATGGCTAGGAATGTTGAGTTCGACGAAGAACAGGCGATCCAGCGAGCCATGGAGGTCTTTTGGAGGAAAGGTTACAAGGGCGCTTCTCTTCGTGATCTGACTGATGCCATGAAGATTAACTCCAGTAGTCTGTACAACACCTTCAGAGACAAGCACGAGCTATTTGTTAGGTGTCTCCAGCGCTACACCAAAGGGCGAGAGCAGGACTATCAAAAACGCGCAAGCGGTTCCAAATTACCATGGATCATCCTGGTGAAGTTTATAAATGATTCGGTGACTGAGATCATTTGCGGGACGAGCAGCTGCATGGCCATCAAGGCAGCTTTCGAGGTTGCTTCAGAAGACAAGCGAGTGCAGGACATCTTGAAGGCGGATAGTGATGCAGGATATCGCTTCTTCTGCTCGCTCATTACGAGGGCCATGGCGCAAGGCGAGATCTCGGATGAGGAAGACCCCGAACTTTTAACGGACTATTTCATCAGCACCTACATAGGCTGGCATGAGTCCTTCATCCTGCACAGAGACCCAGCCAAGATCAAAAAGATGGCGCAATACTTCGTGAAGCAGATCTCGCGATAATTTCTTGGCCCGTTTCTGAAGCATTCACTTCAAATTCGACAGACGGACGCTTCAATGCGTCCCATTTCTGAAACGTTCACCGAACAAGTAATCACAGGAGAAAGCACGTATGGCAAACACACAGATTCACGATAAGGGTCTTGAAGGTAAGACGGCTTTAGTAACGGGCGGCACTAAAGGAATCGGCAGGGCCATCGCAGATCGTTTGGCTCAGGATGGCGCGAAGGTGGTTGTCACGGCGAGAAATCGGCCCGTTGAGGATGACATGCAGCACCACTTCATCGCGGCGGACCTCACACGACTCGAAGACGCTTTGAAGGTCGCCCAGGAGATCGACGAAAAGTTCGGCGGCGTCGACATCTTGATCGACAACATGGGCGGGATGACCGCGCCGGGTGGCGGATTCAGTGCTCTCACCGACGAGCGTTGGGAGAAGGAACTGCAGTTCAATCTCCTGTCGACGATCCGTCTCGATCGGGCACTCCTACCCAAGATGCTGGAAAAGAAGAGCGGCGTGGTCATCCACGTTTCAAGCATCGGCGGTAAACAACCCTTATGGGATCTCGGTATGGCCTACGCTGTCGCAAAGGCTGCGCTGAACTGCTACAGCAAGGCGCTCGCCAACGAGCTGGCGAGTAGAGGCGTGCGTGTGCTGACGGTAACCCCAGTAGCAGTGGCAACCCCAGCGATCATGAAGTTTGTTGAAGGCTTTGCAACGTCATCGAAGATTCCGGTCGCGGAGGCACTCGAGAAACTCATGAGTCGCACCGGCGGAGTGCCTATGGGCAGGATGGCGGAACCCGAGGAAGTTGCCTCGCTCGTCGGTTTTCTTGTATCCCCTGCCGCCGCCTATCTGACGGGTGCAAACTACCTCATCGATGGTGGTGCGACTCCGATCGCGTAGGCATTTGGCTTTGGGAGTCTGGCACTGCCTCAAGTTGCGCCAGACCTCCGCAAGCAGTCTTTGGTTGCCGGGTGGACTCAGGTCTTTGTTACTGACTAATGAGATGCGCTTCTCGGAAGTTGGCACCGTTCACATCTGGATAGTTCAACACCGGTCTACCAGCTAACACAAGGCGACTTGTGTTAGCTGATCCTGACGATCGGCCCCTTCTGCTTACATTCCAGGAGCCAGTGTTTGCAAGATCCAGTTTGGGACTACTTGCCACCAATGCTGTCGACCGGCAATGTCTCTCGAAGTGTCGGAACCATGCCTCTAACCGTGCATCTTGATCTGAAAGTAAATTGGACCTTCAGCTTAATCCCAAGACCGTCGATCACCCGCGCACCCTCGGTTTCAGTCCGTGTAGTGCCAGCATCTTGATCACACGAACGTCACTGCAGTAGGTAAAGTGCTTCCTCTCCGAATTACTCCGAATCGATCGCGGCAGAGGTGACGCGAAGGTTTGAGTTCGGAGTGCGGTTCCTTCTCAAACGGCAACTCGGATAAATCCAGTGTCTTTTGGAATTTGAGGTTCTGGGTTTTTATGGAAGGCTCGCGGGAGGACAAGCATGGATGTAAGAAGCGGACTTATCGTCGTACACGAATGTGAGAGTTGCTTTGCCCCCCTAACGCCAAGCGAGTCTGGTCAGGCTGTGAATGTCAGCGGAGTTGTGCGATGCAAAGAGTGTGGTCATATTGGTCCATTGCGCGTGCGCATCATTGAAGTCTCAAAAGAAACCTCATGATAGGGCAAAACTCAGCGGTAGTTGTCGATCTTGAAGGGGCTGGCCCACTTGACGGACGAAGGTACGAACAAACTCGCTGACTAGACGCTCTTGGTTGTCTGCTCTACAGGCCAACCTTGTTTCTAAGCTCAGGCCCTGAGCGTTGAGGGGCCGGATCGTTATTCCGTCTCGGGCTATCCTCCATGCACCAGCTTGGGTGAGAATTGCAACGCCTAGTCCGCGGGTGACGGATTGGGATGCCTCCTCCGCTGTGGTCACATGGTGTAATTGCGTGCCCGGACGTTTTGCGGGCCGCATAGTCGTAATGAGACGGTCATACAGGAACGGGTGAACAGAGCGTTCGAAAAGAATGCAGGATCTCTCTTGCAAATTGCCTTCGTTGATCTGCTTCAGTAGGGCGAGATCATCGGTTTCCAGCATAGCCACAAAGAATGGCTGGCGGCCCACGAGGACCGAGGTGATCCAGGGTGTGTCCGGCAGTCCAGTCAAAAACGCGAGATCAAGCGTTCCATTGAGGAGGTCATGAGAGAGTTCAACTGCCACCTTGCTCGTAACCTCCACTTGCAAGGTCGGGAAATACGGCAATCTGAGTGAGAGGACATTCGTGATGAGATAGGGATCGGTGTAGGGCGACTTGCCAACATGAAGAACTACTTCCATGTGTTGGTGTGCAGCCCGCGACATACGTTTCGCTTCTTTCTGCATAGTCCAGCGCAATTCGAGCTTGTGCAACAAAGGCATCTCCGGCCGCTGTTGGCACCATGTTTCTACCTTGCTTGATGAACAGTGGATAGCCTAGGGCGTCGTGCAGTGCTGAAATTTGTTTGCTCATGGCTGATTGGCCGATGCCAAGTCGTATGGCAGCACGTGAGGTATTGAGCTCATCCATGAGTGCGACTGCTGCCCGAAGAAACCTGAAGTCAATGTCGGACATGGCCGAGCTCCGGAACACCATGGAGACTTCGAGCGAACCACCTGCCTCCAGGGTCTATAAGTGTTCTCCCGCTGACGTTTGCATGTCAAGGGTGCATTTGCCTGATGGTGGCTACCAAGCCATCGACTAGACAAAATGCAGCCGCACCAACCTCGATTAGTCCTGCTTGGAATAGTTGCTGGACGAGATTTTATTGGACGGCGAGCTGTGCAATGTCCAAAGCTAATGGTGCCTTCTACCGGAGTCCATCATGGCGCATGCCAAGCCACACGTGAAAGATACCGCCGTCGACTCAAACCAACAAATGCCTGCTTCAAAGTCTGGTGCTTCGCCGAGCTCACCGCGTTTTCTGAATGCGGACGAAGCCGCCCAAATCCTTCGGATGGACAGCCGTACCCTTGTGCGCTGGGCTCGTTATGGGTATGTACCCGCTCATCCGCTTGGCGAGGGGAAACGTAAGCTCTGGCGATTCATAGAAGCTGAGTTGGCCCAGTGGCTTCAACAGCAAGAGGCTCCTCCGAGGAAGCCAGCCGCTAGTATCATGGGATCAGCCATCGGCGCTCATGCAAGGAGAATCGCATGAGTCGCTTACAAGAAGGAAGCATATTGAGGCTGAAGCGCAAAAGCGGCAGCGATGTATGGGTGTTCCGTTGGTATGAGGATTTCAGCGGGACGCGCACATATCGAAAAACCACCATTGGAACGGTGGACAAACTGCCTGCGCGCCGCGACGCTGAGAACGCGGTTGTAGCGCTTCGCCGGAACATCAACGCCGGGTTCAAAGTTCCAGAAACGCTCACTGAACTCATCACCCACTATCGCGAAAACGAGCTCACTCCGGACCGTAAGGCTTTCGCCACGATGGAGGCGACCTCCGTGTATTTACGAAGGCATATCCAGCCAGTCTGGGGCGCTAAGCGCCTCGGGGAAGTTCGTACCGTCGACGTAGAGAAGTGGCTGCACCAGCTTGTTTACGCGCCAGGCACTCTCAGCAAGATCCGCAACATTATGTCCGCTCTGTTCAATCATGCAATCCGGCATGAGTGGATCGAGCGAAACCCGATTAAGAAGGTGAGAACGTCGTCAAAACGACTGGGAGCCCGATGTGCTTTCGCCGACTGAGTTCGCGGCGCTCTTGCCGGAGTTGCACCTTCGGGAACGCACGATGGTGATGCTGGCAGGTAGCACGGGGCTTCGCAGATCCGAAATGATGGCGCTCGTATGGCGAGACATCGATCTGATACTCATGCAGATTCATGTTCGCCGCTCCTGCGTTCGCAATCCCTTCGGCGATACGAAGACTGAAGCAAGTCGGAAACCCGTGCCGCTTCACCCATCCGTAGTTCGTTACCTGGAGCTATGGAGAGCCGAGTCGGCGTATCAGGGGGAAGACGACTTCTTGTTTCCGTCCGAGCGACTGCATGGCAAGAAGCCGTTGAGTCCAGACATGGTGCTCAAAAGACCATTCGTCCGGCCCTTGTGAGAGCAGGCGTCCAAGGCAAGGTGATCGGTTGGCATAGTTTCCGCCACTCGCTCGCAACAAACCTCCGGGCTGCCGGCGTGGATTTTAAGACGGTGCAGGAACTGCTGCGTCACGCCAACTCCCGCATCACGCTCGACGTGTACACCCATGCGGTGTCTGCAACCAAGCGTGAAGCGAACGATCGAGTGATGCAGATGGTGTTCGACGCAGGAAAAGCGAGACTTTCAGCACCCTCGCCAGCACCCTCGTAGTCTAAACAGACAGTGAAAACTGTCGTTGTGGCAAGCACAGAAAAGAGCACTGGAAGGGCTCAGCACCCTCTACAGCACCCTCGTGGTTTACTTCTGGCTTGTCACTGTGCCGTAAACCCTTGCATTTGCTAGGGTTATATGGCGGGGACGACGGGGCTCGAACCCGCGACCTCTGCCCGTGACAGTGAATCACCAACCCGTAACTTGCAGAAAGCAGGGGGCACGAATGGCCCGTTTGAGCGCCCTGAGACACCCTAGGCACAGCATATCGTGCCCTTGCTGTTCCCGCAACCTCTGCCCGGATGACCTCTGCCCAGACCTCTGCTTTTCGGCAGAGGTCGCAGGCACAATAAACCAATCATTGTCTTCCGCGGCCAGAAAAAGCTGGACCAAGCGGCGGCGACGGCATTGGTAAGATTGCAAGAAGCGGTGCGATGAAAAAGACACTCCCAATTGCTTTGCCAGACGATTACGCCGTCTTCCTGAATGCACTCAAGGAAAGGATTCAGTCGGCTCGCCTGCGGTCCGCGCTCGCGGTCAATCAGGAACTGATCCTGCTTTACTGGGGCATCGGACGGGAGATCCTTCTGAGGCAAGGGATCGAGGGTTGGGGAACCCGAGTCATCGATCGGCTCGCCGACGATCTTCACCGTGACTTTCCAGAGATGAACGGTCTCTCATCGCGAAATCTAAAGTACATGCGGGCTTTTGCCGAGGCTTACCCCGAAATCGCTATTGTGCAACAGCTTGTTGCACGATTGCCGTGGGGCCATAACATCCGGATCTTTGAGACGGTCAAGACTCCGGCCCAGCGCGAATGGTATGCCTGGCAGGTGCTCGAACATGGCTGGAGCCGCAATGTATTGGTCCACCAGATCGAAAGCGGCCTCTTCGACCGACAGGGGAAGGCACTCACGAACTTCAGCCGAACCCTCCCCGCCACTCAGTCCGAACTAGCGCAGGAGTTGATCAAAGACCCTTACTGCTTCGACTTCCTGGCAATCGGACCGGATATGCTGGAGCGCGACCTGGAGCGCGGACTACTGGAGCACCTTCGATCGCTCATCCTCGAACTCGGTAAGGGTTTTGCTTTCGTGGGCAATCAATATCACCTGGTAGTTGGTGGCAAGGACTTCTATCTTGACATCCTTTTCTACCATCTACGGCTCCGCTGCTTCGTCGTATTCGACCTGAAGATTGAAGAGTTTCAGCCTGAGTTTGCTGGAAAGATGAATTTCTACCTCTCAGCCGTCGACGACCAGCTACGCCACCTGAACGACAATCCAAGCATCGGCATCATTCTGTGCAAGGGTCGCAATGAGGTGATTGTCGAGTATGCCCTCCGAGACTGGACAAAACCGATGGGCGTGGCTGGCTATAGCCTCTCAGGAGCACTTCCACTTCAGCTACAAAGCGAATTGCCTACATCCGAAGAGCTTGCGCGCGAGTTTCCCAGCATGGAACTTGTGATGCTACGAATGGAGATAGAACGAGCCATGTGTGCACTCTTAAACCAACTGGGAGTTCCATCATTGCAGACGTCCAGCATCAACAAATCGTTGCGGGAGCTGGAGAGCCGGGGCATTAACATCAAAGGCACATCTGATTTCCTCCGCGCCTTTACGTCCATGAACGCGGCCGCTCACGGCATGGACATTGACATTGGAGCCGCTGGTGAAGCCCGAAATATCGGTGCAGTGTTCCTTGCAGAGTTGAAACGGACAATCACAGACAAATAGTCTTTGACAGCTGTCAGACATTCTTCAACAACTCAGACGCTGTCAGGTTGAAGACCCCGGCCAGGGTCTCTACTATGCGCAAACCCGCTTCGCGACGACCATTCTCCAGTTGGGAGATATGGGTTCGTCCGATGCCGGACGCTTCTGCGAGGTAATCTTGGCTCCAGCCATGCTCCTCTCGCAACTCCCGCAGCCTTCTCCCAAGTTTTACACAGATATCATTTGCCACCTTAAAAGGGTGGCCGTAAGCTTAGGTGGCAGTGTTGTGTATGAACAACATTGAGGTGGGCGAACCACCCGAAGGACTACCCTGGGATAGGCTTTCCCTTATTCTGCAACGATGTAACGTGGCTGTAACTACCTTTTTAGAATCTGAGCCAGAGGAACTGCATACGTGAATGACACGTCGATCGAAGAGTTGGAAGGCAAGATTATATCTTCTGCCAAAGCCATTTGCTACTCGAAGGAAGAGCAAACGCTCTCTTTGGAATTTACTGACGGAACCTCGTTCTCTTACAGCTGCTCGACAAGAGTGGCATCCGAGATCTCTCTCTATCGAGGAGGAACGGGTGAACCTGAGGTGATCCGCGCCGTTCAGCTCGGAACTTAGCGGGAGTCCGAGAGTAGCTCCTTCTCTGAGACAGTCGAGCGCTGATGTATTCCTGATTGGAATCGCGCTTTCCCTAGAAGTCATTGGACACCACTCCTGAACTCACCCTACGTTTGCGCCATACCCGACGAGGTTGAGTCGGATGGAGGTGCAAACATGAAGAAGAACCGAAGTGCAGCCCGAGTCAAGAAGCCTCTTCCGAGGCTCTCCGTCTCGGGCTTCTTGCTGCTTGCCATGCTGATGATGCCGCTTGCGGCTCATGCGCAGGGCGGCTCCCCGTTCGACTCAGGCTTTACCGCGATGCAGACCCTCTTTACCGGAACAGTTGCGAAGGTGACGAGCCTGATCGCGATTGTGTTGGGCGGGTAAGCCCTAACCGTGTTTGGTGATCTCCCCAGCCGATGATTCCACGACATGCAGGATTCCATCGTCGTAGACGTCATTGACTGCTTCTGAAGGACTAAAGATAAGTCGAAAACTCGCAGCGGGTGGACGTTCACCCATACGAAGAGGCGCAAGGCTTTCAGCGTCTCTTAGACCTACCGGGCTACGACGTGACCGCTTTGGTCGAGAAGTCCGGCAAGAGCGCATCGCACATCTACGCGCGTCTGAGTTTCTTGCAACTCATCCCCACCGTCGCCCAGGCGTTCACCGAAGAGCGCATCACCGCAAGCCATGCCAACTTGCTTGCCCGTCTACCGCAGGAGCATCAAGCCTCAGCCTACGAGCAGTGCTGGCGCAAGGACTGGCAGGACAAAGAAGCGCACCTGCTTCCCGCCAAGCACCTCAGCGCGTGGATACAGGCCAACCTCTACCTGAACCTGTCCGAGGCACCGTTTGACCGCGAGGACACCACTCTCAACCCCGCTGCCGGAGCTTGCGTCACATGCCCCCGCCGCAGCGGATTCAACACCAGCCTCTTTCACGACGTGCAGGGCGACCAGTGCCTAGACGCGCCATGTTTCCAGACCAAAGTCACGGCGCACATCGACCGCGAACTCGCTGCGCGTCCGCAGCTTGTCCAGCTTGAGACGGCATGGCGCAGCCCGAAGGAGCAGCGACCCGGAGCCTTGCAGAAACACCAGTACCGCGAACTCGACACGCCGGACAACCCCGACGCCGAGCCGCCATGCCCCACGACCGAGACGGCCATCATCGTCTACGGTCGCAATGCCGGAAAGACCCTTGCCGTTTGCACGGACAACGACTGCCCGGTACACAACCCCCATATCGTGAAGCAACGGGCAGCCGACCCGCCGCCCACCATGCCACCCGCCGCACCGACCGAAACCGAGGAAGAAGCGGCACAGCGCGAAGCCGAGTACGCCCAGCGGAAGCAGGAGTACGAAGCCGAGCAGCGGCGCAAAGACGAGGAACGCAAACAGCAGTTCGAGGAGCAGCAGAAGCAGTACGAGGCAGAGCAGAGGCAGCGGGAGAAGCTACGCAAGACCCGCGAGACGACCTTCCAGCGCATCGTCGCCAAAGCCCCGGCGACGTTCACCACAGCGCAGTTGCGCGTCTTACTCCGTGCGCTGGTAAGCATCGACCCGTTCGAGTTCGTCGACGACCTTGCTGCCGATATCGCCGGAAACGATGAGAACGAACAGCGAACCGCCGAGGAAGTGTTGCTCACCAGCATCGGCGGACTCGACGATGACGAGCTAACCGGCTTCTTCCTTCGGCTTGCGTTAGCCGGACACCGAGACATCCCGCGTGACGGCGATATCGACTTGCTCATGGAGGCCGAAAGCGTCTTCGCTCCCAAACCAACCAAACAGCTGAAAGAGCCGAACGCGCAGAAGACTACGCCCATCAAGGCACCTTCCAAACCCGTCAAGAAGGCAGCAGCCAAGAAGCCGAAGGAGTCGAAGGCGATTGCAGCCTAAGCACAGAGCGGGAGCCGTGAGAGCCTGTTACGAAACTCTCCAGTTTTAGACAAGCCAAGGTGAGACGATGTCCTCGTGGAAGCGAGGGCATCGCCTCATGGGGTATATCGAAGGTGAAGGTCGAAGCCAGGGAACGCTGTTTCCGGTCGTGTTGGACGATCTTGTTCCAGCCGACCATGTGTGTCGGGTGATTGATGCTTTCGTTGATGGGCTGGCGATGTCGGAGCTCGGCTTCGAGCGGTCTGACGCTGCGGAGACAGGCCGTCCTGGTTACGATCCGCGCGATTTACTGAAGCTGTATCTCTACGGGTATCTTCATACGCTGCGTTCGTCGCGGCGGCTGGAAGCGGAGTGCCGGCGCAACATTGAATTGATGTGGCTATTGGGAAGGCTCTATCCCGACCACAAATCGATTGCGGAGTTTCGGCGAGTGCATCGGGAAGCAGTCACTGCCGCTGGAGCTGAGTTAGTGCGGTTCGCACGCGGGTGCGGCCTTATCCGTGGTGAGTGGATCGCGATCGATGGCACCAAGTTCCGTGCCGTCGCCAGCTGCGATAGTGTGCGTGAACGGCAAGCATTGACCCGGTACCTCGATAGCATGGAGACCGCCGATCAGGAACAACAGGCCACGATCGATCCCGCTTCGGTTCAGGCGGCACTCGAGAAGCTCAGACGGCATCCCGAACCGGAAGTGGGTTTCATGCCGGTAGCGAGAGCAAATGCTCCGGCTTATAACGTGCAAACGGCGGTTGATGCGGAACACGCCTTGATTGTCGCGCACGATGTATGTCTGGACTCGGGCGATAAGCGGCAGCTCGAACCGATGGCAAAAGCTGCCCTTGCCGCACTTGGCGTCAAGAGCCTGAACGTCGTTGCGGATGCAGGTTATTCAAACGGCGAACAGGCGGCGCATTGCGAAGAAGCTTGCATCCTGCCCCATGTCCCTGTGATACGCAATCCAAATACCCAAGGCGGCGGCGCTTTCTTCAATCGCGATGCCTTCCGGTACGACCCTGAACTCGACGTCTATCTGTGCCCTGCTCAGCATGTCCTGACGCGCAAGGGTATTTCGAAGAAGGACAAGGCGATCCGCTACCGGGCGCATGAACGAGACTGCGGTGCATGCGCAGAGAAGATACGCTGCACCACAGCCTCTCAGCGGCAGGTGCTCCGGCTGCTTCACGAAGATGCGCTTGAGCGTATGCACCAGCGCGCAACACCTGCGCTCATGAAGCTCCGCCGCTGCACAGTGGAGCACCCCTTCGGCACTCTCAAATACCGCATCTTCGGGCATCCGCGATTACTCCTTCGCGGGACAAACGGCGCCAGAACAGAGATGAGTCTTGCAGTCATGACCTACAACCTCAAAAGAATGGTGAATATCGTCGGCGTGCAGGATCTTACAAGGCAATTTGCGAAAGCCTGAGACCAAAGCCTCACAAAAAGAACGCCCCTAATCAGGGGCGTTCTTTTCATTCCGAGTGATGCATGCTGGAGGCTTCCGTTTCGTAACACCCTCGTGAGGCTCCCGCTTCTTTCTTCAGAATTACGGACGGCAGGGCCGTTCCTCCCCCTGCACCCCTCCCCCGAAAAGCAGGAGACGTTCCCCCTCCTGCACCTTCCCCTTTACTGCCTGCGCCGCTCAATGACGAGAAGCGCATCTACAGGGAGCTATTGTTCAACGATGTCGATCAGTGCCTTGGCCTGTATGCGACGCTACTGAAGTCACTTCGCCCATCCTGCGTGCGGAGCTTTGTCAGCAAGGCGCGTGTCTCAGCGACAACGAGGTCCTGAAACGTGCGGTCGCGCACGAACTCTGAGCCCTGCATGGGGTGACCGCCTTCATCGTAGTAAACACCGGTCGCGCCGGAGGAATCGGTAAGTATTCTCGTGAACACACGCGCTGCTCGCTTGGGCGTGCTCAAGACCTTTATAAATGGCACCAAGAGCGGAACGAGTACAGAGGTCAGTATCTTGCGGGAAATACTCATGTGGTCGTGCAGACCGGTGGCGAACATAATTCCCGGCTCGATCGCATTGATACGCAAACGCGGGTTTTCACGCGCAAGCGCCATCGCCGTGGCGATGTTGCACTGCTTCGACGTAGCGTAAGCATCCATTCCTGGCTTAGTAGAACCGCCAGCCTTCCACTCGCCATGCAAGCTCTCCTCTGCAGAAACATAGCGGCCGCCGCGAAAGCCAGCTCGCACGGCGGGCTTGCGCCCCGGGTCTTCAGTCGCCGAACCGACGAAAAGCACATTCGCACCATCCTCAAGATGAGGCAACAAACGCTCTGTCAGCAAGAACGGGCCAAGATGATTCGTCACAAACGTATTGTCCCAACCGTCTGCGGTCTTCGGCACGTTCGGGTTCTGAACGCCCGCATTGTTGAGCAAGCCTACGATGGGCAGATTGAGCGCAACAATCTCCGCTGCGGCGCGATCAACGCTTGCCAGATCTGAAAAGTCGCAGACAACCGGCACTGACTGTCCCCCCAGACGCTCGATTGCCTTCTTGGTCTCAGCAAGCTTGGCCGAATTCCGGCCCACCAGCACTAGCGTGCCACGCGTGGCCATGCCCAGAGCGGTCGCGCGTCCGACACCGGAGGTTGGCCCAGTAAGAACATACGCCTTACTTCCCAAGTTGCTGTTTACTATCGGCATCGCTTTCTCCTCTAAATGGCTGGCTAGACAGTTATAAAAAGATGAAAATAATTACGTCATCATGCGCCACACGGCATCGAATCCATCCTTGCAGTGCTTCTTCGCGTGCTTCGGCTCTTTCCTCATAAAATCCATCGTCGCGTCCGCTGCCGAATTCAGCAGCATCGCAACGAAACCCATCGGAACCTTGCTCATCGGCCCTGCTGCACGGCAGTGCTCCATCAACGCTCCCAAGGGCCGCATCGCCTTATGTGCCGCGGCATGAGTCTCCGGTGTAATCGCATCGGAAACATTTAACTGGGTCAGTGCCTTGCGCTTCTCAGGGAAGGCCACAGCCCAGTGCATCCAGTTGCGCCAGACTTGGAAGAAGTGCTCTTGGGAGAATTCAGTTTCCTGCACACCCTCGATTGCGGCGGCAGCCATCTCCGTCTTGAGTTCGAGGTAGAGCTGGTTGAAAAGGTCTGCCTTGGTTGGGAAGTAGGTAAACAGCGAGCCATTCGGGATGCTGGCCTCTTTTGCGATTCCCATGGTCGGCGCGCTCAACCCCTGTGTCACGATCAGGCGGGTGGCCGCGGCCAGAATCGCGCTACGCTTGTCGTTTCTCCTTACCCTGGGCATGAGTAAGAGCATAGTCGATAACCGTCTAGTCAGTCAAACTGCTATGCCGCCGTATCATATATATAGGGAATCAAGCAAACCTTCAAAGTCACCGCCATCTGCACCTTGGATCACGTCCGTGTGGTCCAGCCTCAAACCTTCTTCGGTGACCCATGCGCACTTACTTCATCGACCTGCGATAGTTGCATATCGTGAAACGTCTCGAGTGCTTGGAGCCGCCTTTCAGACGAAGACAAACCACAAAGGCGTGGATACCCGGCCCCAAACCACAGGGAATACACTTTTACGGCTTCATTGCGAGAATTTTGCTCGTCGAAATTGGAGGTTGTGCATTGGGGGCCGCGCTCACGAACGAGTCGACGAGAGCCCGACTTTCGTTAACTCCTGTCGCGAGTAGCTCACAAAAAGAGCGAATGCGTGAGACAGACCACAACAGGCTCGCCACTATCCATGTCGGGCTAGCTTGCAGGAGCGATTTGCCAGAGGGATACAGCCGATAACCAAGGCGCTGCACAAGCATAAACGTTTCCTGCATTCCGCCCGCGATGAGAACGGATTCGCCCCACGAGGCCCCTCCGCCGCGGCGCATGCCTGCAAAGCACACACTTTCGAAAGCTGCCCCGACAAGGAAGTGATTTCCTTCCTTCAAAGCCAAGCCAATGCTCGATACGTGACTGCGGTATGCACCGGCTCCACAGTGCTTGCTGCTGCCGGACTATTAGATGGTTTCCACGCTGCAACTCACTGGGCCTACGTCCCGATCCTTGAAGCTTTAGGTATAAAAGCAGTCCTGCAACGAGTGGTCACCGATCGGAACCGCATCACGGCTGGTGGTGTGACTGCTGGAATCGATTTTGGCCTGACCCTACTCGCGCAGCTACGTGGTGACGATGTCGCGAGACGAAGACAGCTATCGATTGAGTACGACCCACAGCCGCCGTTCAATGCGGGCCACCCACGCACCGCAGAACCACGAATCACGAAGGAAGTAAGCGAATGGTTAAAACCGTACCTTGACGATGCCAAATCGATGGTTCAGCGGGTGTCGGAGAACAAAACGTAGTTGCCGTACGGTGTATCCACTTCCACTCCACGAGTTTTTGACGAAGGCCACTCAAATAAGGAGAGATAGGAAGCAAGATTCCCTTACACATCTAGGGCCAAACTCAACATTGCTGTCACCAAATAAGGAGGAACCGAAAAATCTGTCCCTTCTTCACTCACGATCAAGCGAAAGTGCGCTCAGGCATTGAATTTCTGCATCCCTGTAATCGCGAGCCAGTTCTACTTGGTAAAGTGCGGTCGCAGAGCGGCAGCGAGCATCCAGTCGAGAATCCGGTCGGGAAGTATTGTGAAGACAGGCAGTAGTGCGGCCTCACGACCAAGCGTGTAGCGAGTACGAGGCCGTTTCGTGGTAATCGCGTCCGCAATCGCTCGACCCGCAGCCTCAGCCGGCAACGCCTTGGGAATAGCCGCCTGGGCCTGCGAAATGACGGAACGCATCAGAGTGGCATAGCGGCCACGCTGCTCAGGGTTCATTCCACTGATGACGCGCTCGCTTGTGACTGCGACTCGGCTGAGCATCTCACTGCTGACGGCACCCGGTTCGACCACGATGACCTTGACTCCTAGCGGCTCAACCTCTCGTCGCAATGCGTCGCTCATTGCTTCGAGCGCGAACTTCGTAGCTGCGTATGGACCATAGGTTGCCATCGCCACCTTCCCGCCCACGGAACTGATGTTCACTACCCGGCCCTTGCTGCGAAGTAAGGCTGGCAGAAGCGCCTGAATCATAGCGACGTGCCCGAACAGATTGATCTCGAACAGGCGTCGCCACTCTTCCATCGCGAAGATCTCAACCGGAGCATTAATTCCGATGCCGGCGTTGTTTACCAGGGCCCGAATCAGACGGCCCTTAGGATCCTGCTGTAACCGAAGAATGAGAGCCTGGACGTGGTCCGGATTGGTGATGTCCAGGATGACCGGTTCCAGGTTACTCCCTCGGATCGCGTCTGCATCCTGATCGCGCCGGACACCCGCGAGGACGTGAAATCCTCGTCCAGCCAGTTCGCGTGCCGTGGCTACCCCAATTCCGCTGGATGCACCCGTAACGATGACGATCTCTTGTATTTCATCTGGCTTTTTCATGCCTGTAGTCCTTTCGTCGTAGAACGTGGAGCGAAGCGCGCAGCGAGGAGCTTGATCCGCTTCTCAAGCACTTCAATCGAGGGTTTGTCCGCGAACAATCCGTCTAATGCAAGAAGGAATACTTCTGCGCTCGCTTCATCGCCTAGGATTACGGCAACGCATTCGAAGACAACTCTGCGGTAGAGCGCTTCACCTTCTGGATCGATGAGTTCACAGACTGCTAAGAACTCGCTGCCCATCAGCGTGCCAACCATTTCGGCCCAGGGTTCGAGGGCCATCAAGCGGCACACGCTAACCAAGCGGACGTAGGGGCTCCCAGGTCCCTCTGCCGCCAGCTTCGCCGCAGGATGACGGGAGACCACCCAGTCCTGAAACACGGCCTGGTAGATCTGTTCCTTGTCTTTAAAGATGCGGTAAAGCAGCGTCCGCGAGAGGTTTGCCCGTTTTGCAATGTCCTCAAGTGCCGTCTTCGCAAAGCCAAAGTTCAGGAAGCACCAGCGCGCGGCAGCCAGTATGTTGGTGCGCCGGACTAAGGCCTCATCAACAGTTAAGAGCCTGGGCATATACTCATTGTGACATTGTTTGTTCCAATGTCATCTATAAAATAACTAAGTCCTGTAACTACGCCTGCCAAGAGAGCACCATCATCGTCTCCCCGGACAACAAAAGCCGCTAACAGTTGAATGAGGCAGTGCGCGTCGAGCTGAAGGAGAAGGGCGTCCTCTCCGGTCAGGTCCAGATCATCCAAACCCTCACGAACCGCAATGACATGACCGGAGCCGACCGCACTTGGGCAGCTGGCTACGAAGTTGGCAACGTCCTCCAGTACACCACCGGCAGCAAGGCCGAGGGCATCGCCAAAGACAGCTTCACCACTGTTCGCAGTGTCGATACCGCTGCGAACCGGTTTATCGTCGAACTGGAACACGGAAAGCTCGTCACCTATGACCCGAAGCGCTTGCAAGGTGTGAATGCCTACCGGGAAAGCACTAGGGAAATTGCCGCTGGCGACCGCATCCAGTTCACCACGAACGACAAAAAGTTGGACGTTCGGATCCGCGATCTTGCGACCGTCGTGTCTGCCGCACCAAACAGAATTACAGTCAGAATGGACGGCAAAGGCAAGCGCAGCGTCACCTTCAATCCTGAAAAGCTGCGGCAGTTCGACCACGGCTACGCCGTCACGTCGCACAGCTCGCAGGGATTGACCCAGGATCGAGTTCTGGCGAACTTCGACACGGGTACGGCCCGTTCGCTGGTGAATACCAGGCTCGCTTACGTCGCCGTCTCCCGTGCTTCCCAAGACGCACGAATCTACACGAACGAGGCCGATTCTTTGGGCAAGCGGCTGTCTGTCGATGTTTCAAAGACCGCCGCCATCGAGATTGCGCGAACCGAAGTGAAGAGTGAAGTGTGGCAGGCCGTCGAAGGGTTTCGAGGGGGAAAACCGACTCATCTATAGATAAGCTGAAGGACCAAGGTAAGGTCCACCAGCACGCACAACCCACAGAACGGATCTCCGCGGTCGCTAAGGAGTACGCAGCCACGGGGGACCGGACGGTTGTTCTCTCCGAGGAGCGATCGGACCGCCTAGCGTTACAGCCCAGATTCGAGCCGAGCTGCAACAGGCAGGAAGACTCGCGCCGGACCGGGCGATAGCCGCCGTCACTCTCCGAGAGTAGGAGTTCTGGCAGCCGGGCCGGGCAGCCGATTACAAGCCGGCGATGTGCTCCAGTACGGCAAGGAAAGCCCCAAGCATGGTCTGCTTTCAAAGACCGAGGCTACCGTTGAGGCGGTGGACTCCCGCCGCAACCTGATTGTCGTAAGGACCGGCCAGGATGATCTTGTAACCTACAACCCGTCGCGCCTGAAGACGGCGACGAACGATTCCAGGGTTTACCGCCCGGAGCTGCAGCCCATCACCCAGGGCGAGCGAATCCGCATTACTCGGAATGACAAGGAACTAAACGTCCGGGCCGGAGACTTCGCTCCCGTCACCAGGACCGACGACAAGGGCGGCCTTAAAGTTCGACTGGACAGCGGCAAAGAAATCGAGCTAACCGCAAAGCAGGCCCAGCACGTCGAGCATGGCTACGCGGTCGAGAACGGCCGCCGCGTATCGGCCGAGCGATTCATAGTGACCGGCGACACCGCAGAAGCCAAAACCCTGAAGAGCGTTCCTGTTCAGGCGCGAGACCTGTCTACCCACACGACGGGTCCAGCGGTTCAGCAGCAGAAAGCACCCGAGCGGGAAAGGGACTCCAGCACGAACAGGCTCAGAAGCCGCCGCAACGGGAGGTTCAGCGCGGCTACGGTATCGGCCTCAGCATCTAAGGCGTATTGCTGTAATTACATACATATACCCGTTGCCGCAGCGGTGCGGAATGTGGGGAGACGCCGGCAGTTCCGCGTCTTCCAACGGGCTGTGCGAAGGGTGGGACAGATTCACCGTTCCACCCTTTGCATGGACCGGCCATTTCCACGGCTGGCCTAATTGCTTATTCCTCAAACCCGCTTTATGTTGCAGGATTACATAGGGCGTCAGTTCCACTGAGCACTTGGGCCTGTCCCTAAGCAGAAGAAAGAGCGGCTCCACCGCCAAATACAAGGCAAAGACGACCGTGTGTTGTTCTGAGTGGTAGTTAACGCTTGAGGCCCCTGATGGCACTCTTAACTATTTTCTGAGTCACTTCATTCAACGTGAGCCCAAAAAGCTGATCGGTATAGAGCGATAAAACACCTTCGACACTGGCAAAGATAAGCATCGCCAGAAGAGCAGGATCGCCATCAATCACCTGACCGGCTTTCTGTCCCTCCTCAACGGTGCGGGGGCCTGCGCTCCAGGCAAGTAGATTTGCTTCTTTCAAGAGTGCCGATGCATCTTTGTTGTGCTTTGAGGAGAACATCAGGCGCATTAACGCTCTATTCTCGGTTGCAAAGTGGACGTAGGCGAGCGACATCCTCAGAAGTCGGATTTCAAAGCTCCCGTCGTCTGTTATGGCCTGATCTAAAGCAACTCTTAGCCGTTTGAAGCCGCTCAGTGCAATCTCATCGAGCAGCGCCTGCTTGCTTGGGAAGTGACGCCGCGGAGCTTGACTGCTTACTCCAAGAGCTCTGCTGAGGTCTCGTAATGAGAACACTTCGGCACCGCCATCCCGCAAAGCCCGTTCCCCCTCCTCCAGGAGCGCGCCGCGCAGGTCACCGTGGTGGTAGGAAGATTTCACCTGAACAGTGTGGCACTTCAGGTGGGTGCTTACCAAGCGTAAGAACTCAACAGCAGTTCTATGCAACCAATGTACCCAATGGGTACATCTAAAAGTATCAGGCTGAGACTACCGCCTCGGAGAGAGTCTATGTCGAAGTCCGCAGTCGTAGAACCACCACAATTAACCAGCACAGAAATCGATCAAACCCTGCAGAAGATTGCGGATGGGTTCTCGCAGCAACTGCGTTCACCTGTCCTTCACCAACCCTCAGAGGTTGGTCTCGCCTTTCAAGATGTCACTTTTCCATCGCTCGACGGAACTCCTCTAGAGGGGTGGTTCATTCCTTGTGAAGGCTCCAGAAAAGTCATCGTTTGCAATCACCCGATGGGTTTCTCCCGATCAGGCATGCCCACGCACTTAGAGCCGTGGAAGTCGGCTTGGGCGTCCAGCGGTAACGACTTTGAGGTGAACCTCATCCCGGATTACAAAATCCTGCATGATGCTGGCTACAACGTGCTCACATACGATCTCAGGAACTTCCGCCTCAGCAGTGCGGCAAACGGTGGCGTTGGTTCGAGCGGCATTTTCGAATCTCGCGACGTCATTGGCTCACTTCACTACATCCGCAGTCGGCCCGATACCAGAAACATGTTGGTCGGCTTGTTCAGCCGATGCCTGGGTTGTAACTCCACGCTGTACGCGATGAAGGCTTCGCCTGAGACATTTGCTGGAGTGCGTTGCCTTGTTAAATTGCAACCTGTGGATACACAGACGATTGTGACGCATCAACTCAGACTTGCCGGTTTGCCAACGGCCAGCATTGACGATCTCGACAGGCGCATTCAACTCAAGACGGGCATCAATTTCGCAGCAAGGAATCCCCATGAGTGGGCCAAGCATGTCTGCGTTCCGACTTTTCTCTATCAGGTCCATGACGACGTTTTGACAGAGCCAAGCGACGTTCAAACAGTCTTCGACAACATGCCGCTTTCGGAAAAAGAACTGTTCTGGATCTACGGGACTGACCGTCGCTGGGATGGCTACGCCTACTTCCAGCTTCACCCAGAACGGATGCTGGCATGGTTTGCCACGCACATGTCGTAATGAAGTGACCAAGCTTCTTCAACACGGAAGGCATGCGGAATACAGACAGGGAGGAATATGAGCGCTTATGAACTAAGGACGTATCAGATCGCACCAGACAGAATGGCGGCAGTTATCGATGTGATGAAGGAACTTGTGGAGCCCATTATGCCTGATTCCATAGAAGGTATCGGCTACTGGTCTTCGCCAGACGAGAAAACGCTTTACTGGATTGCGAAACACGACAGCCTCGATCTCATAAAGACAAACTGGGATAGATTTCACGCCGACCCGAGGTGGGTTGAGGGGCTCGCAGCAAGAAAAGCCCTTGAGCCGATCGTGACGCATGTTGCATCGGTCTCCATGCTCGGGAGAGACGGTTTACCTCCTCTAGTGTGAATGAAATGTCTACTGCGGTCATGAATATAAGAAGGAGAGCTTAGCGAAATGTCAGCAATGTTGAAAGTTTTCATTACAGGAGCATCCAGCGGTATCGGGGCCGCGACAGCGTAGTTATTTCTCAAGGAAGGCGCTCAGGTTGCACTGACTGGGCGCCGTAAAGCAAAGCTAAACCAAGTGTGCACAGAATTTGTGTCGCAACAGCTAAAGGCGTTTGTTTATGAGTTGGACCTCGTAGACAACGAGGCTACCAGTAGAGCCCTAGAACAATTCGTTGGCGACGTGGGAGGACTGGACGTACTCGTAAACTGTGCGGGTGTTGGGTTCTGGGGACCCGCGATGCAGGCCCATCGAGAAGATTGGGATTCGATGCTGGACGTCAACCTGCGTGCCCTGATGAATGTCACGCGCCTTGCGCTGCCACACTTGGTTCGCTCGGCCTCCGGCTCACGCGGTGTCGCGGATGTCGTATCTATCAGTTCAATCGCTGGACGGAAAGTTCCCGGTCCTATGGGAAGCGTTTATGCGGCAACCAAACATGCAGTGGGCGCGTTTTCCGAAGGGCTCCGACAGGAGATGGCTGAGAAACACGTGCGGGTCGGCCTCATCGAGCCAGGCATCGTCGCCACGGAAATGACCACACAGGGCGCGCCTTACGCTCCGGATGCACGGAATGCTAAGGGTTTGGGGGTTCTGCAGGCGGGTGATGTCGCTAGAGCTGTCCATTACATGATTTCCCAGCCACAACATGCAGCGGTAAACGAGATTCTGCTTCGGCCCACTGAACAGACCATCTGATCGCTATTACCCGGCATTCGATAATTGCACAGCAATCGAGCGCTTACCTCGCTTTACCGTTATGGCAACGGCGACAGCACGCTGATGACCATCCCGCGTAGAACGTCTTCACGATGGCCACCGAAATACTCCTCATCCGCCGCTTCAGCGTGTAACAGATGCAAAAACTCTTCACAAATCCTTCGTTTGTGAGAACGTCGTCGCGCTTTTTCACTGCTTACCTTGGCACAAAAGAACAAAGAATAGTCCACTCTTAAGTCGCAACTAACGAAACTTCAGCTTGGGTCGATGCCTCATGAGGAGTGCGTTCGGCAGAACAAAGCTGTTGGCACTTGATGGAGTCGGCATGGGCGCCTCAACCACGAAGAGATCGGTGTCGCCCACGCCATGTTCAGACCACACTGCGAGAGTCTTCGGCTTCACTACTTTTTGTCACTTAGGCGCACTCAGCCTACAAAGCAGCGATTTCGCTTAGTGCGCCGCTCTTTGCGGCTTCTGCTTTCTCTGGTCCCATTGCGAGACCCTCCGCACGGACGATCTGAATGTGGGCCTCTGCCATCCGCTGTGTGTGGCCGTAGCCAGAGTGAGAAATCACAACCGTGCGAACGGAAGATTCTGAAGTGGCATGTCGGTCTCCTTTGCGTTGTGGCAAGCGAGCCGTCCATGACGGTTCGCTTGCGACCCGATCTTGTGCAGCCATGTGGCTACCGTTCTTTATGCAGGTGGCTGCTGCCCAATCTTTTGAAACATGCCAAACCAGTCTTCAACATGCCAGGTGTGCGTCAGGCGACCCTCACGAAAGTGGTGAAATTCATGGAAGGTCACGCGTACTGGCTGGTTCGAGGCGGGTACGCCGAACAACTCCCCACGATGCGTCCCGACGAGGGAGGCCCGGACGCCTGCGCGACCGTTCGAGCCGATGACCTCGTGGATCTCCATCTTTAGATCAGGGAATGCAGCGAAGAAGTACGGCATCATCTTCTTAAAGCCGTTGGTTCCGGGCTCCTGCCCGGGAGCGAGAGGGATGTCCTGCCAGTCAGGCCAGCAAGCCTGGTCCAGTAGTTCGGGGCGCTTTTCGTTGAAAGCCCGGTAGAGCGTTTCGAGCGAAGCGAGTTCTTCACGCGTCAAGTCCGATGACTGAGCTGTTTCTGCAATAGACATGTTCGTATCCTTTTCTAAGTTGCGTATCGTTTGGTCTGGTGGACTACCAGGGGTCTTGCCCGTCTTTCGAGATCGCTACGCCGGTTGGCCCGTCGTCCTCCAGCAGGGCAAGCCGCGTTGCCGCAACTGCCCCTACCTCAACCCGCTGCGTGCCCATGTTGTTGTTCAGGTCTGTCCTGGTAAATCCTGGATTCGCTGAATTGACCTTCACGTTCGTGCCACGCAGCTCCCATGCCAGTTGCACGGTGAGCATGTTGATGGCGGACTTCGAAGCGTTGTAGCCGATCAGCTTCACATCGTAGTGAGGCCACTTCGGGTCGCTGTTCATCGCCATCGACCCAAGCTCGCTCGAAACGTTGACGATGCGGCCAGACGGGGCTTTCCGTACCAGAGGCAAGAACGCCTGCGTAACCCGCAGCGTGCCGATGAAGTTGATGTCCAGCACCTTCCGCACGGCTTCCAGGTCTGCGGTGCTGGGCGGCCCATCGCCCTCTACATTGATTCCTGCGTTGTTGACGAGGATATCGAGATGGCCATAAGCAGCCTTGACCTGTTGCGCTGCGGCCGTCACCGTTTGTTCCCTGGTCATGTCGAGTTCGAGGCAGGTCACCTCCGCCAGACCCTCCGATCGCAGGCGTTCTGCGGCTTTCTCACCAAGCGCTCGGTCACGCGCTCCAAGAAGCACACGGCATCCGGCCTGCTCGAGATTACGGCAGACCTCAAAGCCGATGCCCTTGTTGCCTCCGGTAACTAAAGCGATCTTCATTGTGGACTCCAAAGTATTCCTGGTGGTCTGACCGCCGCGGCGGCACAGGAAATCACAAACTCACTTTCAAAGGTAGGAGCTTTGCACCGATAGCAGAAGAGGGGTGACACCACTTTCCGTGATGAATAGAATTCATGAATCATGGGAAACGAACTAAGCGAGCTGGCCATCTTCGCAATCGTTGCAGAAGAGAAGAGTTTCACTCGCGCCGGTGCCCGCCTGGGGCTTTCCCAATCGGCGGTGAGCCACATGATGCGTGGCCTGGAGGCGAAACTTGGCCTTCAGTTGTTGGCCCGCACGACGCGCAGCGTTTCTCCCACCACCGCAGGCTCAGCCATTCTCGATGACCTTTACCCGGCGTTGGAACGGATCGAGCAATCCATCGCCGCTGCAAAGAACCTGAAGGAACGGCCCGCCGGCAAGGTGCGGCTCGTTCTTTCCGAAGCAGCCGCACGTATGGTTCTTTTGCAGAAGCTGGAGAGCTTTGCAAGTGCCTACCCAGATATCGAGCTTGACGTGACTTCCTCGACAGAGATGGTCGATCTTGTGGCTGGCGGCTTCGATGCGGGTATCCACATCGGAGAGTTCATCGAACGGGACATGATTGCCGTCCGCGTCGGCCCGGACTTGCAAGTGGCCGTGGTGGGTTCTTCCGACTACTTCGAGGGCCATGCGAAGCCCCGCTCACCCAACGACTTGAAGGAGCACTCCTGTATCGCGCTCCGGCTCAGGAAAGGCGTGGTTTCGCGCTGGGAATTCCAAAAAGGACGGCGAGTTGTGAATGTGAACCCGCATGGACGACTGACCTTCTCAGACCCAAGTCTGGCCGTGCAAGCCGCGCTTGCCGGGCTGGGTCTCGTCATGACCATGGAACCGCTAGTCACAGAGATGATGGCCGAAGGCAGATTGGTGAGGGTCCTCACCGATTGGTGTCAGAGCTTCCCCGGATACTTCCTTTACTATCCTAGTCGCCGAAACCAACCAGCCGCTCTGAAGGCGCTCATCGAGACGCTTCGGGTGTGATCGAGACGGATGCTACGGAATTGATACTTGGTAATGCCAGGTTGCTGTTTTGATGAACGCAGGAGCGGGGCTTAAGCTCTCCACAATGCGCTGCAATCTTGGCTCGATGGCCTCTGTGTGTTTGTAACGGCTTTCGGGCGCTCGTCCAAGGCCGAGGAGAAACAGATGTTCCCGCTCACTGTCTGTGAGCAAAAGCGCTTTGGACAGACGGCCACGGCTCGCGGTCGGGGTCAAGCTCGCTGTTATCTCCGACCTTCGAATCGGAGGTCTGCACCTCCAAAATGTTCCATTCGTAGTCGTCGCCGACGCGGGAGAGCCGTGGAACCAACTTCCGAAGGAAAAACATGGGATCATCAGAATTCCTCTTCTGATTGCAATGCATACGCTTCGATGGAGCCCTACGGCAAATTCGAAGCAGGCTCCCTTCTAAACCGGCGAGTCCCAAGAATGGCAACGTGCTTTTTTACAACTCTAACCCGGTCATCGACGTGGTGGCAGACGGGCGACACCTTGACTTCACCATGGACACCGAAGCCACCGACACCGACCTCAACCCAGCGTTCGCAAAGGCTCTTCCTAGGCTTATGGAAGGGGGTAAGCCAGAAACTCACTCCATCGAAGGCTTAGGTGGCAGTGTCGACAGCTCCTCCATATTGCTGCCATCAGTCACCTTCTCGATTGGAGGTAAGGATGTGATCCTCAAACCTGCACATGTCTTTACCGAACACGGCGATGGGCTTTGGGCGGCTGGCAATCTCGACAAGGACCTGCTAAAGCAGGCACATGCTTTCACCCTTGATTTCGTGGCGATGACACTACTTTTGGAGTAATAATCGTTGCGCCGGGTATACCTCAATGGAGCAAGTCTTGCCTTTCTCCTGCTTTAGCCTTCTTCGTTCGGCAAATGGCTGTTGATGTGCAGCAGCTTATTCAGCAGGTCGCCTCCTGGTTTGCCCGACTCTCCGAAGACTGCGGTCTGTACGGCGATCACCTTCGGCAGACAGGCCCGCAGTGTCGTAAGCCCTGTCTTAGTGGTTTCGACGCGCTTAGCACGGGCATCGAGATCACTCACCTGCCGTAACACCATCTGCTTTGTCTCAAGAGCCTTGATGGTCTGCGAAATCTGCATTGGGTGGATGCCGGCGAAGCGTGCAAGTTGGATTTGTGTGACCGGTGTGTCGTCGCGTCCGAACCATGCAACCAGAGCCAGGGTCATAAATTGCAGGTTTGTCAGGTTTTCGCAGAGAAGAGCACGATCAACCTGTCGTTGATAACGAGTCACAATGCGCCACATCACAAAGCCAACGGCGTTCTCCGGCGCTCCCAGCGATACATCCTCAAACATCTGCCGGATGACGTCCTTTTTTCGCCGCATCAGCTCATTTTAGGCGTAATTGTGCAACTATTTACTAAACATGTTTATCTTATGAGGAAGGACAGCTAGGAAATACAAACACGGCCCTGGCGAAGCAAAAGGGCTTCATGCATCTGAAAGGGATCAAGAATGGCGAACACCAAGCTGGACATAGCATTTTGGAATTATGATCGTACCCGCGCGCTGGCGGATGGGACCGTAACGATCGATGGCGCCGACAGCACCTTTCATAGCGCCCCTATCGTCACGCAGATTTTTCAAGGCATGGTCGCCGAGCGGAAGTTTGACGTTTCCGAGTTGGGCCTCACGTATTTTCTCCGTACGTTCAAGGACGGCGCATCGCCTTTTGTCGCGATTCCCATCTTCCCCAACCGTGCGTTTCGACATTCGGCGATCTTCGTCAACAAGGCGAGCGGCATCGAGCGGCCTGAAGATCTGAACGGTAAGACCATCGGAGAGCTTGCGCTTTACAGCCACGATGCGGGCCTGATCCCGAAAGGCATTTTGATGGATGATTTCGGCTTCAGGCCCGAGACCTGCAAATGGATCATTGGTGGGCTTGACTGGCCGTTGAAGCCCATCGATTTCGTCTCCCAGCCGCACCCGGCCAACGTGCAAGTTACGAACGTCGAAAAAGGCAAGGAGTTGGGAGCCATGCTCGAAGCCGGCGAAATCGATGCGCTGATCTCGGCAGACCTGCCCAAGTGCATGTTGGAGCATTCACCCAAGGTAGGCAGGCTGTTTTCGGACTACGTGGACGTGGAGAAAGACTACTACCATCGCACTGGCATCTTTCCCATCATGCACACAGTGGTGCTTCCCCGCGATCTGGTCGCCGAGCATCCGGAGTTGCCAAGGGCGATCTACCAGGGCTTTTGCGACGCAAAGAAGTCAGCCGAAGATAAGTACCGGCATGGTTTGACCTTCAACAGCATGGAGTTCATGTTCCCCTGGTTCAATCAGTTGATGGATGATGACGTCAAGGTGCTGGGAACCGACTGGTGGCCCTACGGCATGGCCGCAAACCGCACAGCCGTCGATCTTGTGCTCCGCTACCACTATGAACAGGGCATCACGGACCGGCTGTTCACCGTCCAAGACATCTTTCTTCCAGAACTGCTGAATACCTGACCTCGACTAACGACGACGCTGCATACAGGAAGGGGAGGAGCCGATAAGATCGTTGCCCTGGAAGAACCCCTCGAGACTGCCAGGTGAGAGCTTCTTGCAGAAGAGTCTTATACAACTTCTAGCAAGTTCAGCGGAGCGCGCCTTACGATCAGGGCTCCACCAGACGTAGCCTCGGCCAGGCTTTCAGCAGCACCATGCCAGGCATCACAGGCCGGTGTCGCATCGAGCTTTCCACAGCGCGATAATGTCGGCTTGCGTCACCCGTTCCACGGTTTGTTAGCATATTCACTCAGCCGTTGTCCTGCTTCATACTGTAAGTCTTCGAGCGATGGAAATACCGGCGTTCGCCAGCAGCATCACGGCTTTACGGATTAGATTTCCAGCCTCTTCTGAATTTGGCATGAGGCCAACGATACCAGTAGGGGAGATGTTCCGCGCCACTGCCTGCGAACCTCCGTGGTGAAGGAATGAATGTGTGGCTTGTCAGTCACGAGAGCGTGCATCCTAAAGTTTTGTTTGTGGAGATCGTCAAGCGTTTTTGCCATCTCTCCGAGAGCTTTCCAAGCTTTGTCATTATGCCCGCGATGCTCTTCAGATCTTTGTTGGTCGCAACCAGGAGAAGCCACTCACTCCGCAGTGACGGTTCTATGACAGGCCGAAGTAGCGCCCGCGCACTGCCGTCTAGCGCTCCGGGGGAAAATAAGTAGACGATTGCTGCACTTCTGCATACCGTTCTCATGGTGGCGGCGGGCGTTTTCATGAACGCCTTAAGGCGGATTTCCTTGCCCACCATCGTGACATGATCACCGATGATGTCCTAAACGGCACCGCCAGCGGACTCAAACCAGACTCTTGAGTGGCGTCACATAGCGCTGAAGAAACACCGCCACATAGCGGTTCTTCCGTACATTTGGTGATTCTTTGCGGCGCGGCTGGTTACGGGTAAGAAGGAAGTAGCTGTGGAGGCTCTTGATGATCCAAGGGACGCTGCTACCGAACCCTTCCGAAGTCAAGCTAGTCTGTATTCGTCCGAAGGATGGGGCTATCCAGATGGAGTTACAGACCTGCCGTGCATTCTCCTCCTGCCCGGCCTGTGGCACCACATCTCACCGCGTTCACAGCCGTTATCTGCGTCAACTGGGTGACCTTCCCTGGGAGCGTCTCCCGGTTCGTATTGTGCTCTCAACCCGGAAGTTCTTCTGCACGGGTGATGAGTGCCGGCGCCGCATCTTCACGGAGCCGCTTCCTGGCGTGGCATCGCGATATGGCCGCCGGACTCTTAGGGCAACTGAGGCTCTGAACTGGATCACGTTAGCTCTCGGCGGCCAAGCCGGCGCCCGTCTCGCAGGACGCCTCGGCTTGCTGGCGAGTGGCTCCACACTACTACGACAGGTGAGATGTCGCATTCAGCCGTGCACGGCATCGGGCCCACGCGTTCTCGGCATCGACGACTGGGCATGGAAGAAGCGCCATCGCTACGGCACCATCCTTTGCGATCTGGAAGCGGGCAAGGTCATTGATCTTCTTCCCGACCGGGAGTCAGAGACGGTGGCTGCATGGCTGAGAGCGCATCCGGGAACGCAGATTGTCAGCCGCGATCGAGCCAGCGCCTATGCCGAGGCGACGCGGAGGGCTGCTCCCGGAGCCATCCAGATCGCTGATCGTTGGCATCTTCTGAGCAACCTGAGTGAAGCCTTGAGAACCGCTCTCGAGCCCCATCGCCGTGTTATGACAGAAGCGGCCAGAGCCAGCCAGGATCTTGGCTCGACAGGACCACGCACAGCACCTCAGGTTCCGGCCCCTCCAGCCGTAACGACCCAACAGAAGAACCGCGATCGTAGGCACAGCCTCTATAAGCAGGTGAAGGAGCTTGTCGAGAGTGGCGTAAGCCAGTCCGACGTCGCTCGCCAACTCGATGTCGGGCTTCGCACCGTCCAACGATGGATACAGGCTGGCACATTCTCTGAACGGACACCGCGCCGCTACCCACACTCGGTCGACGCCTATGCTGACTATCTTGATCGACGCATGCTTCAGGGCTGCCGCAACGTCAGCCAACTTTGGCGAGAACTGAGGCAGCAGGGTTATCGAGGGCAGCTTAGCAGCGTCTGGCACTGGCTCCAAAAGCATCGAGGAGATGGCAAACAAGATCCAGTCGAGAAGTTGAGAAGGCCACAGGTGTATTCCTCACCGCGGCACACAACGTGGCAGATCCTGAAAGAAACAACTTCAGCAAAGCCATATCTCGAAGAACTCTATCGCGCTTCCCCCGAGATCCGACAGCTCGCGCACCTTGGGAAGGAGTTCTTCCGTATTGTTCGCAGTCGCGATTTTGCCGCATGGCCCGATTGGCTTGAGGCCTCCCGACACACCGCTCTAAGCCGTTTCGTCTCCGGGCTCATACGCGACCGGGACGCCGTCGAAGCAGCCCTACATTTGCCGTGGAGCAATGGTCAGGTCGAGGGGCAGGTACATCGACTCAAGCTGATCAAGCGGCAAATGTACGGCCGTGCCAGCTTCGATCTGCTCCGGCTGCGAGTCCTGCAAAAAGCTTGAAAGCAGGCTCTATACCGTCATCGCCGCCACATGAGCGGGCTTCACCAAATGTACGGAAGAACCCAAATAGCTCTGAAGATCACACAAGGCGGCTATCCCCACGGGAGTGCCTGCCGAGGTGGCAGGTCGAGTCATCGTGGACGCAGTCACCAGCAAGCGGCCTCGTACCCGCTACACCGTTGGTCGTGAGGCCGCACTGCTGCCTCTGCTCGCGGTCCTGCCCTACCGCATCCTTGCCGCCGCTCTGCGTCGCCACTTTCCCAAGGAGAGCAAGGATGACCTTTGCCCGTCCGCCAGTCGCAGAATACTGGGCTATCAACTTTCAATCGTCGAGAAGGCGCGCAAGGTGTTTGGATGGCAAACCGAAGCACGTCGATCACTTGACAGATCTCGCGAATGGTAAACACGCTCGGCATCTTCAAATTCGCATAAGCCGTGTCTCTGGTAAATTCATGACCTGCTACAACTTGTAGCTCCTCTCAGGCAAGTACGAAGCCCGGAGTGCGTGATCTAGTTGCCAGCCTGATTCATCTTCTGATTTGCATCATCGGCACGAGTCTACAACGGGCTCGTGACCTATGTTAAAAATGCCCCGCAAGTCGGTAGACCTGCGGGGCCAGCTAAGAGATGTTGTTATAGGGTGGTCTATTTATCGCATTAGGTACTAATCTGCTTCGAAATCACGACAGACTGATCAGTAAGGACCATTGTTGAGCCAAGCCGTGACAGCCCCTGTTGTGTTATTGACCACAAGATAGTCTGCTCTGCCATCGCCGTTGATATCGGCCATGATCACCGAGCTACCGGAAGGGGCCTCGCCAGCAGCTATCGAACCCACTGGTCGATAGGTTACGTGGTTTCCGGCAGATCCCGTGTTTCCGGCAAATCCTGCGTTCAAGAAAGCAGTAACGCTACCGCCATTACCGATGACCATGTAGTCGGCCTGTTTATTGCCAATATCTATGTTGGCGAAAGTAATGTTACCGCCGGCTCCTGTACCGTACGCAAAGGTATAAGGGAGACCAGTGGTGTCGGGATTGAACCAGCCGCCGCTCTGAGCATCAACTCCCGTATTAGGACCAGCATTCAGTAATCCCTGCGCATTCCCATTACCATCATCCACAACGAGATCGGCGAGCTTGTCTCCGTTTATGTCGGCAAAATGAACGTTCGCCGCTGTGCCGAAACCAGCCCAAGTACTACTACCAGGGTAGATCGGCCCCCAGTGATACCAGTTGAAGGAGCCCTGGGGCGAATAGTTGTTCTTGTATGCGTCGACAGTGTTATAGAGCCCGACAACCAAGTAATCAGCTTTGCCATCTCCGTCCACATCAGCGAAGCGATATGTAGAGCCTGATACCGCATTCACTCCGCTGGGTTGGATTAGTCCTAGTTGGTTCCAATTCCAGCCCGCATTTCCAAGACCCCCGCTGAGGTAAGCGTTAACAGATCCATTCAGAGTGTTGACTGCTAGGTAATCCGCTCTGCCGTCACCGTCAATGTCGGCGAACTGAATCTGGATGTTGGGACCGCCCTCACCGGCTGCAATCTGGCCTAGAGGAATCCAGTTCGAAACTGTAGCGGTGTCTAGCCCTTTCGTCAAAAAGACGTTCAGCCCGCCAGTGTTGCGGTTGACAGCGAAGTAGTCGGCGACGCCGTCTCCATCAAGGTCGGCGAAAATAACTGCCAAGTCAAGACTGGGCGCTCCAACTCCTGGCGCAACTTGTCCCACGTTATACAGATTTAGAGTACCGTCGGCCTTCACCCCTCCGTTCATGTAGGCTGTCACTGTTCCGTTTATAGAGGAGATCGTCAAGTAATCGGCGAAGCCATCGCCGTTGATATCTGCAAACATAACCTTGGAACCAGCCGGAGCGCCCGTTCCTGAGGCTACGATGGTCGCCGGACCCCAGTTTCCACCCCCAAGATTCAACTCTATAGTTACGGCTCCGGTCTTTCTATCGATGATCAGATAGTCTGCCTTGCCGTCGCCGTTGACGTCTGCGAATTGAATCTCATCTCCAGGTCCATCTGCCCCCGGGTGGACTGTCGTAGGAAGCCAAACCCAGGTCCCATCAGCGGCTACCCCTCCATTCAGATATCCAGTTACGGATCCATTCTGGGCCACTGCTAGAAAGTCCGCGCGGCCATCCCCGTTGATATCCGCAAATCGGACTTGGTTGCCGAGTGCACCTCCTCCACTGGTGATCTCCGGCTGCGGAAGCCAGACCCAACCGCCAGCTGGGTTGGCTCCACCGTTGAGATAGCCATAGACAGAGCCGTTTGGTTCCACGGACAGGTAGTCTGCCCGGCCGTCGCCATTGAGATCGGCCATGATGGTGATGCTGCGGGCGGGCGTGCCGATTCCACCCGCAATTGGTCCTAAATTCTGCCAGGCAGCGGTTCCTAAGGGCGGCTTTGGGGCACCATTACCGTGACCTCCGCCGCCTCCAGGGGTACGGGTGATCGCAACAGCGTTGGTCACCCATCCCTTGTTCATTACGTCCTCGATAGCGCTGGCGAAGTTGTTACCCATAATTTGATAGCCCGCAGGGTTTGGATGAAGCGCATCCGCTTTGTCAGCATTTGGATCCAGGTTGCTCATATCGACGTACTCGACATGTTGCCCTGAGTTTTGGCGCTGAGAGACCAGGGCGCGAACAGACACATTGAACGCTTGAAGGTTGCTGTTGAAGGCAGTATCAAAGGAAGGTGGGAGTCCGGCCACTAGCATTGTCGCGTCCGGGGCGGAGTTGAAGAGACCATTGATCATAGAATCCAGCCGACCTGGCGCATTGGCGATGTCGTCATTGCCATTCACATCGTTTGTACCGGCTAGAATAAGGGCAACGTTTGGACGCCACGAGGCTGCGGACGGTACTGCCTGACTCGCAATGTAGGCTATCTCTTTTGCGCTGAAGCCCTCGTTTTGGGGGTTGTTCATCGTGCCATCGCTCTGATCCCCAACGAACTGGATCATTTGCCCCATATTCTGGATGTCCTGCTGGAGCGGGTAACGGTAGCCATTTCCGAATTGTCCTGGGGAACTCTGATATCCCTCAGTGATCGAGTCGCCGATCGGCATCACGCGTAGCGGCACGATGCTGCGCTGCGCACCGGTACTACCTTGGAGATAGCTGATGTTGCGCTTTCCGAGCTCAGCAAGTGTCGATGTAACACTTCCTACCTCATCAGTCGTTATAATATTGTCGCCATTTGCGAGAAGAAAATTGAGATCACCTCGATTATCTGCGGTGTCCGAGGGCTGGCCGTTTGGGGCACCGTTGTAGTACAGATCCGAAAGCTTGTAGCAACAATAACCGGCGTTAGGGCCTGCTGCGTTAAAGAACTCTGCATCACCGAACGTATCAAGGTGCTCCGCGATTGGATTGAAGCTACCAACAGACGCCCTGGATCCATCTAGGTTAGTCTTAGCAGCGGACAGAACCTGCGTAAGGATTCCTCCGCCCTGCTTTATATTTACTTCGCTTGCGACAAACCCCGGAATGTATCCCCGAAGTGAATTCAACGAAGCAATGATGTTGATCTCACTTCCGAAGCCAGTTAGGGAACTTGAGTCTGTCCCGTAACTATCATCAATTGCCAACGCTGACGGAGAGATTAAAGCAGTTCCATAAAAAGGCCATAAGAGTACTGAAGTGTAATCGCTCCCGAAAGCTTGTGCGAATGCTTGAGCTGTCGGGTAAGTTGATCCAGGCATCTTAAACACTACTGATTGAGAGTATGGATGGCCGTTGTAGTCCGTGTTCGCTTTAACTACCCGCCAACAAGCCTGAGCCGTTGCGTCATCCTTTATGTCGATAGTTAAGACAGCTGCAATCCTGTTTGCTTTTATATAGTCCAACACGTCCTGCAGCGTTGGTACTATCGCAGTGGAATGAGGGTTGTATGGGTAATTCCAGAGCGTGAATTGCTTAGCTTCAGATAAGGTCAAAACACCTACTTCAGGATTAATCTGTTGTTGTGAGGGAGTTTTGGGAGCAAACGGATTGAAGAAAGTGCCTTCGTAGGTACAACCAGGGCACAACGCCTCTCGTCCCAACGTCACATCATGGCTTAAGATAGGCACGTTATCGATCGTAAGTTTTATATCTACTTCGATTAGCTCACTTCCAGCTTGCGCAGCACCGCCAATACTGTTCAGGGAGTTCTCCGGGGGAAGACCGGTGCCATATCCGTGTGGTGCTGTGGCATGTAGTCCGCGATGAGCTGCGACTATAACAAGGTCACTATGCGGATGGCGCATCTCTTGTATAATTTTGCTCGAGTCGTAATTGTTCGGGTTCTGAGCCTGAAGGGAAACACTCAACGCAAACAGCACAGCAAGTGCAATCCTAGGGGCTTCGCGCTCAAACCGTCGCTTTAAAGCTTGGAGATCTGGTTGAGGATGATCCATGTGAGTGATCGAATCAGCGATTTCCTGGGTGTCGGATGAGATCACCACGGATCCTTCAGTCGCTCTGGCCCTGCAATTAGCTAACACCATGCGCCACCTTCATTTCCCCAGCTCGAGACTGGAACCTAGTTGTTGCTTCGGTCTAGCTTGTCGCGAATTTCAGCCTCCATTAGTTCCGAAGACCGGTAATAACAGCTGAACCTGTCGGACTCCGCTGGGTGGCGGTGGAGATTGCATGGAGAGGGCTGTCACTTGAGAACGCTACAATTTCAGCCTCGTATGCAGGCAAAAAGTATCAGCACACAGTGAGAGTTCCTATGCAATTGACTGTAAAATCACTGTTAAACACAGGGAACGTAATAGATTGAAGTATTTGCGGCGATATGTGGTTAGAGGATTCTAGAACGAATCTCATAGCCTGGGATGGTTCGGAGTGTTCTACAAACTTTGTGCACTATCGTAGGCATCTTTTTAGTACGCGGCGAGTAGACCCGAAACGTGCCCAATGCCTCCTAGGGAAGGATGGCGACACCGAGCAAAGACGCGTCCCATGTATGCCTTCTCTCTATACTGAGTGCCGAGCAATAGCTAGAGAGTTTTAGAGCCGTTTGAAGCGATACCAAGGAATTCACTGAGGCATTGCGTCCGAGCTCCGAGCCGCGTTCAGAATCGCATTCTGGGCAATCCGCGGAATCTGTGTTCTAGAGTTTGTGAGGTCGCACTCCACTTTGCTGAAGTCAGTGGACGCAGGTGTTTCGGTGATGCAGGGTTTGGTCAGCCAAATCCGTGATCAGTAGGGCCGTTCTGGCATTCCGACCTCAGCGAAGTGGATCGGTGCGAAACGCCACCACACGGGTATCCACATTTCCACCAGCGACGAACTCAGTCTTCAAAACAACCTGAAAGTCTTGGAGCTTGCCGTCATTGGTCATGGCCTTCCGCAACACAGGCTCAAGAAGTTCACGATTGAACAGAAACTCGCCCGCAGCTTTGTCTCCATTAGCGGTTGTCCCCTGCAACAAGAGAAGTCGCCCGTTACCATTGAGGTTTCTCATCAGAGTGATAAGTGTATAGCCGCTCTTCGATGCAACATCGGCCTGACTCCACTTGAACACACGTGGTTCGCCAAGCAACGGTTTTGCGCTGATGATACTGATCGAATTCTCAACCCCGTCACTGACCATACGGAAGTTTTGAGCCTGCAACAGCAATTGCTCCCAAGGATTGTAAAGGGGGCTGCCGAGCAAAATGGCCTGTTTGTCCTTCAGATCATCTAACCGGATGTCGCGGGCAAACAAAGTTGAGAGCTGTCCATCGGACACTTGCGGCAAGCGAGCAAGGTGAACGGCGAACTCAACCGCGGAATATGGTGTGTAAATCCGACTAACGACGGGATCCCAAGAGAAGCCTTGTGGAGTCTGAACGAGGGGTTCGCGTAACCATGACTTTGATGCATATTCTTCGGCGGTCATCTGCCTGCGAGCCATGTTTCCAAAGAGATTCGCACCTCCATCACCAACGACTAGAATTGTCTGTCTACCTGGTACAAAAAGAGCATTCCAAAGCAGATCAGAAGGGGGCATAGTCCTGGATCGGTGACGAGCAAAGGCAGTAAAGCTCCAAACTGCTAGAAATGTCGCCGCCACAACTACTACCAGAGCTACGGAAAGCCGAACGGTGACAGATCGTTGACTGAGGGAGACCCAAGAAAACCGAGTGTTTGGTAAACCTTCTGGGACCTCCGCTTCACAAGAGGCTTCACTCATGTAAGGCTTTTCAATGCGCACGGTATTTTGGTCCATCGTTGGCTCGTCGACAATGTGATCGAACAAGGGAACGTAAGCCCCACGTGGAATTCGGAGTCTAATCTTCTCGTGAGCACCTTCTTCTAGGAAGTATTGGTCCAGCCTCAAGCGTAAACGGGTTGCGTGAGACCGCACGATGCTGTCGGCAGTCGGGTCATAGCCTCCTGATCGCCCAAAGACCACCTCACCGATCTGCTGCTCACATATCTCTTTCGACCGGCCATTCTGTTCCAGGTCGCAGACGTACACGAGAAAGCTCGAAAGCCGCTCTGATTTCACGAAAGACGGGGATGTAATGATCCTTTGGACGAGTGTCCGCTTAGCCTCCTTGTCAATTACTAGGACATTCTTGATGACGGCCTTATGAGTCGGCTCCACTGTCTGCGGCACGGCTTTACCTCGACAAACTCCAAAACAATACCACTTTCCGGTGAAGACGGCGTGAGCAACACCCCGAAGCGCACCTTTGGAACTCCTTAGCTCCTCTTTCACATCGCTCTTTCGAGGGTCTTTAGCTCGGTTTGACGGTTATGTTGCGGTGATTTCACTAGACCGTTCGTCTGCGCCGGACGTACGGTTTCCCTAGCTCTAGTGAGGCGCTGGCAGGCGTTGAAAATACCGGTATGGCTGGTGTCGAACAGAACTGGGTACGGAACAAGACCTGAACACGAGAGAGCCGGCACAAGTGATGGTGCAGGTTCAGGTTGCGCCGTCGTGGAGGTCATCTAGTGCGGGCTTTCTCAGAACTACTATAGGAGCGTCATGATTACCATGCATTCACATAATCACACAGAGACTTCGGTATCCATCTCCCAAATCGGCCTCGTGGGTCGTCGCTCGACCACCCCCTCTGGTCGCTGGCAAGGCCGACACCTCTTCGGATTGTTGACGTTATTCTTTCTCGCGCTTATCTCCAGTGCGGCGGTGGCCCAGGGCCTCGGCTCGGTTGTGGGCACCGTAACCGATCCCAGCGGCGCCGTCGTTCCAAATGCCAACATCACCGTCGTTAACGAAGGCACACAGTTTACCCGAACCGTCAAAGCCAACGAACAGGGATACTACGTTGTAACCTCGCTGAATCCCGCTGTTTACACAGTCTCCATTGCAGCTCCTGGATTTGGTTCGTTCAAGCGAACTGGGGTTACCGTCTTGGCCGACCAAAGCCTTACCGTGAGTACCCCACTTATGATAGGCGGCGAATCTCAAACCGTGTCGGTTGAAGCGAATCCGAACGAAGTTAACACAACAACATCGGTGATCAGTCAAGTCATTGAGCAGAAGAGAATCGTAGAACTCCCACTAAACGGAAGGAACGCGGCGTCGCTTGCACTGCTTGTTCCCGGAGCAACTGTCGGTAGCAATGTCGGTGTTGATCAAGGAGTGACGAAGTCGTTTCCTGCCGCGATAACCATCTCCTTCAACGGGTCTCGTCAGACTCAAACAACGTTTAATCTTGACGGCGTCAGCAACAACGACATTTACACGAACATCAATATGCCCTTCCCCTCTCCGGACGAGCTTCAGGAGTTCAGTGTTCAGACGAGCAACTACAGTGCCCGCTACGGAGGCAATGCCGGAGCAGTAATCAACGCCATCACCAAATCGGGAACGAACGAGATCCATGGGAGCGCCTTCGAATTTGTTCGTAATGCCGTCTTCAATGCCCGCAACTACTTCGCGACAGCACGCGATCAGCTAAAGCGAAATCAGTTTGGCGGGACGGTTGGAGGGCCTGTTGTAATCCCGCACCTTTACGATGGCCGTAATAAGACCTTCTTCTTCTTCGGATACCAAGAGACGGAGATCCGGAACATTCAGAACGGCAATCAGGCTTTTCTACCCACTGCGGCCAATTTAGCAGGGGACTTTTCTGGCTACCTCAGTGCAACGGATCCCCGAAATCCCTTGGGGCGCGTTACCCAAATCATCAACCCCATCACAAAGGCACCTTACGCCGGCAACATTATCCCTACCTCCTCCTTCGATCCGGCGGCAGTAGCGTTGACCAAGTACCTTCCTTTAGGGCTAGCCAACCCTCTGAATGGTCGCGTGATCTACAGCATTCCTCTCTCTCAGACCTTCCGCGAGTATCTTGGCCGGGTGGACCAAGTGCTTGGCAGCAAAGATCGTATCATCGCGCGCTACTTCCTTGACAGATTCAACAACAAGCCCTTCCTTGATCAAACGAACTATCTTAGCTCCGTAAGCCCGACCCAAAGCTATGCACATAATGCTCTCATTTCCGAAACGCACATCTTCAACTCAAATGTGCTGAATGAGGTGCGTCTAGCCTTTACGCGTGTCACAACCAATACTGGGCCGCCTGCCGGGTCCATCAACTACACCACACTCGGAAGTAACATCTACCAACCAGCCGGGCCATCGTTTCTCGGTCAGGTCACCGCAACTGGCTTTTTCGGCACAACTGGAACAAGCATTCCACTACTTATCTATCGTGACAACGCCATCCTTTCAGACGATCTAAGTGTAGCTCACGGTCGTCACTCCATGGTTTTTGGAACCTCGATCTTTCGCGGCCAGAACCTCCTTCGTGATGGGTTCCAGGCAGCTGGCAACTTCACCTTCACGGCAGACAATACGAACAACGCACTAGCGAGTTACCTGCTTGGTAGCGTGCGAACATTCAGCCAAGGCGCAGGTGAGTTCAAAGATAACGTGGATCATCCTTTTTCAGTTTTTGCTCAGGATGATTACCACGTGACGAAAAATCTGACATTGAACATCGGCATACGGTGGGAACCGTATCTTCCATTCGTTGAGACCAAGGGCCGTGTAGAGCAGTTCCGAGCTGAGAACTATGCCAATGGTGTCAAATCAACCACCTTCCCAAATGCACCTGCCGGTCTGTTGTTCAATGGAGACGCAGGAATGCCCTACAACGGAGTGCGAGCTACTTACGGCATCTTCGCTCCACGTCTCGGGTTTGCTTATGATGTTTCTGGCAATGGTAAAACAAGCGTACGAGCAGCGTTCGGCTCTTTTCATGACTCACAGCAAGCGGGTATTGCGAACAATCGTTTCGTAGACGTCACGCCCTTCAGTCCCCAAATCAGTGTCACCACACCGGCCGGTCCACTCAGCAATCCGTATGTCGGGATTGTGAACCCCTTTCCCGCACCCTCCACTCCACCATCGAACACGGCCTTTCGTAGTCCGGTGCTCGTTGTCACCTACGATCCCTCGAACGATTCTCACCTCAAGGTTCCCACTACCTATAACTACAATCTAGCCCTTGAGCAAGGATTCGGAGGAGGATGGCTGACCCGGATCAGCTATATTGGGTCAGTCGCTCGGCACGTCTATGAAAGTGTCGAAAGGAACCCCGCGGTATATACCCCGGGTAGCACACTTGGTACGGATGCACGACGAGCGTACGTAGGTTACGGCAGCATCGCTCAGGCCACAGACGACGGGGTGAGTTCCTACAATTCTCTTCAAGTAACCGCGCAAAGAAGGTTCAAATCACTGACACTGTTGGCCAACTATACCTTCTCCAAATCGCTTGATGACATTCCGTTCAATCAGGCCAACACTAACGCCAGCAACGCCAATAATTCGCCGATTCCCTACGGAGACCCACGACGCCATCAGTTTGATTACGGTCCATCTGACTTCGACCGTCGTCACATCGGTGTAGTCTCCTACGTCTACGATCTTCCGGGTGCTTCGCTACAAAACCTAGTGGCTCGCACGGTCATCGGCGGTTGGCAAACTACAGGCATTCTCCGCGTACAGTCCGGCACGCCATTTACAGTGTTCGCTGGCTCGGACCGCGCACAAACCGGCCTTAATACCGACAGAGCAGTTCTTCAACCGGGCGCGTCTCCCTACTCGAATGCGGGTTGCACTTCGACGACGGCGTGTGTTGGGTTTCTGAACCAGTCTGCGTTTTCGACACCTGCGCTTGGGACTTACGGTAATCAAGGGAAGGATAGCCTCTTCGGGCCGAGTGCAATCAACTGGGATGTAGGTCTTCTGAAAAATATCACGCTATTTTCAGATAAGTACAGCCTTAGATTTCAAGCCGAATTTTTCAATGTAATTAATAGAACGAACTTGGTGACGCCTATCGCCTCAATCACCAGCGCCGGGTTTGGAACCTTTAACACCGCTAATGATCCTCGGATTGGTCAACTCGCTCTTAAACTGTCGTTTTAGACTAGGCTGGCACCCCACACGTCACGTGACCATGTGGGGTGCATCTACCACGTACTAGATACAACTCATCCACCCAAGGAACTTCGAATGGTGTATTGCTGCAAATCTCTCAACAATCGTTTGCGCAGAGTTCTTTCCACACTCGGCCTTCTTCTGACCCTTTCAGCTGCTGCTCAAACGCCGCAAAGCAGCCTTGACGGTTTTTGGGATCTCAAGTCCGTCAATGTGGATGGACACATCCGTCATATGTACTTCGAGTTTCATCAAAAGGGAGACGTGCTGATCGGAAGACTATTCGGCAGAAGTCCTGGCGGCACGGCGCTTACCGGAACGATCAAAGACGGCCAGCTCTCTTTCTATACCTTGCCCCCCAACTTCGTTCCAGGAACGCCACCCGCCTACGGCTCTACCGCTAGCAAGGCGGTGTTTGAAGGCAGTTTCATCAATGGCAAGCTGACTATTATTCGAAACACTTATAACGGGGAAAAGATAAGTGGACTCGCGGAGCCAGCCACAGAGGCCGAGGCCACACCGCCTCCGCCGCTTCCACTGCCGACGCCAAAGAGCGTGCCCGGCAACGGACTAGTTCGAACGCCACCTATGGGCTGGAATAGCTGGAACAGGTTTGCGGGCAGGATCGCTGATGCCGATATCCGTTCCATGGCTGACGCCATGGTCGCCAGCGGCATGGCCAAACTGGGCTATACCTACATTAATATCGACGACACTTGGCAGGGCGGCCGAAATTCTGACGGAACCATTCAAACGAACGCTAAGTTCCCTGACATGAAGGCACTTGCAGACTACGTCCATTCCAAAGGACTCAAAATTGGCATCTATTCCTCTCCCGGCACTCTTACCTGCGCAGGCTATGAAGGTAGCTCCGGACATGAAACGCAGGATGCCAAGACGTATGCCGGTTGGGGCTTCGACTACCTTAAATACGACCTTTGCAGCGCACGCGGCAGCTACATTTCAAACCAGGCTAACCAACAAGGTCTCTACCAGAAGATGGGCGAAGCTCTTCAGAAAACCGGCCGCCCCATCGTCTTTAGTCTTTGTCAATACGGAGAGAACGATGTATGGAAGTGGGGTGCTGCGACTGGTGGCAATCTCTGGCGTACGACCGGGGACATCCGGGACACATGGGACTCAATGGATAAGATTGGCTTCAGCCAGCTTGCTATCTCCTCCTTCACTCGCTCAGGCCATTGGAACGATCCGGACATGCTTGAGATTGGAAATGGCGGGATGTCCGCTGAGGAATACCGCACGCATATGAGTCTTTGGTCTATGCTTGCGGCACCGCTTCTGGCCGGCAACGATATTCGTGCCATGTCTCCGGAGACTAAATCCATTCTGATGAACCAAGAGGTCATCGCGATTGACCAGGACGAAGCCGCCAGGCCCACCGAAACTTTGATGAAGTCGGGTTTAGTTGAAACTCTTTGGCGTCCGCTCGCCGACGGCTCTGTTGTGGTTGGCATCTTCAATCGCAGCGGAAAGCATGCTTCATCATCTCTCAGATGGTCTGAGTTGCCTGCCGGTTTGGGTTCAAAAAAAGTCACTGTGCGCGATCTCTGGAAGCATGCGGACGTTCCTGTCACCGGCAGTGGGTACGAAACCGAAATCCCTGCCCACGGTGTCAGCTTATTGAGAATTGCAGCACGCTAGCAAATGAGAAATGTACTTACCTGGCCATATGAGTTAAATGTGCCTAACTTCGAGGGAATGAGCAATCCATGAAGGCAAGTGAAAACAAGGTCCGCCTCTCCGATGCGACCGTATCCCTGTTAGATGAGAGAGTTCGCCGCCCTGCGTACGACCGTAAGAAGCTTCGCGCTCGGACCGTCCACATGGGCGTCGGCGGCTTCCATCGCGCGCACCAGGCTGTCTACCTCGATGATCTCCTCGAGCGTGGAGCCCTGACGGACTGGGGTGAATGCGGTATGGGTATTCTGCCCCACGACGCGGCCATGCGTGATGCGCTTCGCGAGCAGGGTTACCTGTACACCGTGCTCGAGCGGAGCGCGGACCGACAAGCCGCACGCATCATCGGCTCCATCATGGACTTCTCACTTGCACCCGAAGATGCTGAAGCAGCCATCCAGCGCTTGGCTAACGAAGACGTTCACCTCGTCTCGCTTACTATCACCGAAGGCGGCTACTTTCTCCATGAAGGCACTGGCGAGTTTCTGCACGACGATCCTTCGATCCTGCACGACATCCAGCAGCCCAACGCGCCTAGGACATCGCTCGGCTATATCACAGCAGCCCTCAAACGCCGCCGCGAGCGTAATATAAGACCCTTCACCGTCATGTCGTGCGACAATCTGCAGGGCAACGGGCACGTCGTTCGCAAAGTCCTTCTCGGCCTCGCGGAGTTGCAGGACGTTACCCTCCGTCGCTGGATTGCCGACAATGTGGCCTTCCCCAACAGCATGGTGGACCGGATCACACCGGCCACAACATCCAATGACCGCGAACAACTGCTGCACAACTTCGGCATTGACGATGCATGGCCCGTCGTCACCGAACCTTTCCGGCAGTGGGTCATCGAAGACACCTTCTGCAACGCTCGCCCGCCGTGGGAAGAAGTCGGTGCAGAGATCGTCACTGACGTCCTCCCATATGAGTTGATGAAAATCCGTCTACTCAACGCTAGCCACATGGCGATGGCATACCTCGGTGCGCTTGACGGCTACACCTACGCGCATGAAGTTATGCAGGACACTGTTTTCCATGAGTTTATCCAGGCTTTCATGGAGGAGGTCACGCCGGTTGTCCCACTCATCCCCGACACCTCCATACCAAACTACAAGCGCACCTTGATTGAGCGCTTCGCCAACCCCACCATCAATGACCGCGTCGCTCGCCTCTGCTCTGAAGGCTCCGCCAAGATGCCAAAGTGGGTAGTGCCGTCCATCGTTGAGCTTGCTGAAAAGCGCAACTCCACAAGACTCCTCAGCCTCGTAATCGCTGCGTGGATCAAGTACCTGCAATCGCCTGTTGATAATCGGGGAAGTGCTATCGAAGTAGTCGATGCACGGGCAGGAGAACTCAAGCGCGCCACAGAAAGTATCGGCGATGACCCACGCCCGTTCCTCGCGATGAAGTCTCTCTTTGGTCCGGCATACTTCGGCGAACCCGCCTTCGCAAACGACGTCGAAACCGCGCTGAAATCTCTTAGCATCGACGGCGTTAAAAAAACGATTCGACGCTACACCGCAGCGGCACACTAGGAAACACAATATGGAAGCAACAAACATGACGCAGGAGACTTCTTGGAGCGAAAAGCTGGGGATGCACCCGCAGCTTGCCATCGGATATCTCGGCCTTCTGCTCTTCATGATCGGCGACGGCGTTGAGTCCGGTTTCCTCTCGCCCTACATGCTCGACCTCCACTTTAGCGAGAGCAAAATCGCGCTTGTTTTTACCTTCTACGGCGTTGCAGCCGCCCTTGCCGCTTGGCTTAGCGGCGTACTTTCCGATCTTCTCGGTCCCAAGAAGGTCATGTGGGCCGGCCTTATTATCTGGCTCGTGCTCGAGATTCCGTTTCTCACCCTGGGACTTGCTCAACGCAACTACCCCATCATCCTCATCTGCTACATGATCCGCGGTCTCGGCTATCCACTCTTTGCCTTTGGCTTCCTCGTCTGGGTCACAGCTATTACACCGCACCGTTATCTCGCCACTTCTGTTGGCTGGTTCTGGTTCGCACGCACCGGCGGACTTCCCACACTTGGCTCGCTCTTCGCCAGTTACTCGGTCACGCGTCACGGCCCGTACAGGACGCTCTGGTACTCCGTCGCTTTCGTCGCGCTCGGCGGCCTGATCGCGTTGCTTGGCATTCGCGAACCCCGCGGATCCAGACCGCTGCGCACCGGCAACGAGCACCCCTTCCGCATACTGCTCTCCGGCATATCGATCATCTGGAAGCTTCCCAAGGTGGGTCTTGGCGGCATCGTGGCCGTCATCACCACTACGTCCGAATTTGGCTTTCTACTCTTCCTGCCCATCTTCTACATCCACACGGTCGGCTTCACGTTGGCGCAGTGGCTGCAAATCCTCACCGTCATGTTTGCTACCAACATCTTCTTCAATCTCTTCTGGGGATGGGTCGGCGACAAGATCGGCTGGCGCACGGTCATCACCGTAGTCGGAGCCTGCGGCTGCGCCGCCGCCGCACTCGGCCTTTATTATGTCCCACATATCTTCGGCGCTAACTACACCTACGTCATGCTGGCGGGCATGGTCTATGGGGCAACGCTCGCCGGCTTCGTCCCGCTCGGAGCCATCATGGCCACGCTTGCTCCCGAATCACGCGGCGCGGCACTTTCGGTCTACAATCTCGGCTCCGGCATTAGCATCTGGCTAGGTCCCGCTATTGCCGGCATCTTCCTTCCAAGGATCGGAGTGGGCGGCGTTATCTGGATCTTCGCGCTCATGTATCTGTTAGCCGCCGTTCTCAGTATCTTCCTGAAAACTTCAAAGCCTGAAACTACCATGGAAATCCAGGGGCACGCGGCGGTCGCGCACTAGCCGCTCCGGACTCAGGGCGGCCGCAACGATGTCCCTCTGTTCGCATGTACAACTCACTGCAAGTAGCGGAGGCTGTGATGACAGTAAGAACACTTTGGATCATCGGCATTCTCTGTTTGTCTTTTCCGTCGTTGGCTGGATCGCAATCACCTTCCGACCTGGCTGCGTTGATAGGATTGGCACCAATGACTGTATTGGCCACCACTCCGGAGGGAAGGGCGGCCCTTGCGGCGAACTACACTGTGACGGGCGGACTTCAAACTGGCCTGCTTCCCCAATCATTACTCCTTCCCTTCGCGGAACAGGAACAGCAAGCGCTGAGAGATGTTTTCATCACACGTGGAGATCTTGCCCAACTCGCAGATGGTCTTGGAACCACCCTTGGTGCCGCGTACATAGCACGCGCTCACTATATCGATCCAACGAATTTCACGACTTTATCCAAAGCTGTAACCGACGTAGTCTCCTATGCAGATGCCACATCTTCCGTGAATTCAGATGCGGGCAAGTACTTCTTCGCGAACTTGACAGTAGACGGTAAGAAGCCAGCATCTCCTGCAGCAATGGCCATTCTCAAGCAAGTAGGCGGCCACAGCGATGTGTTCGGTGAATATTACGGTCGGCCCGCAGGGACGCCGGGTGCAAATATCTACGGCAATTCGCGTCCATTTCAGACCGAGCCGCACACTTCACTGATCGTGGGCTTGGACTACTTCAGCCAACCTTCCGATAACGGCTCCTATGGTCACAGTCCAATCATGAACAACCCTTCGTATCCGAGTGGTCATACGACGTATGGCTACACGGGAGCACTTGTGCTGGCTCTGCTGCTGCCAGAGCGATACCAGGAGATGATCGTTCGCGGTGCTGAATACGGGAACGATCGCATCCTGGTTGGTGCGCACTATGCGATGGATGTTCTAGCCGGTAGAACGCTGGCACTCTACGACATGGCACACCTTCTCGCGAATGACCCCACTTATGTTGGTCACGCAGGAAATGGAGCTCTGGCGATTGGGAACTTCCGTGATGCAATCTTGACGGCACACGTCGACCTGACTAGGGTCCTGAGCGCAGTTTGTGGCAAAGACGTTGCAGATTGCGCCTACGAAGATATTGGCCGCTTCAGCAATCCCGCAGTTAACGAGGCCTTTTATACCTCGACGCAGACCTACAGTCTTCCAGTTGTTTACCCAAAAAGCGCGCGGATCACCGAGAATGTGGGTGAGTTAGCTCCGGAAGCTGGCTATCTATTGACTGTCGCCTTTCCGGCTCTGACATTGGCGCAGGCGAACCGGATTCTTACGGAGACTGAGGGTCCTGGTGGTGGCTTCTTGGATGATGGGTCGCCGTTCGGGGTCTACTCCCGTATCAACCTCTACACTGCCGCTGGAAACGCCGCCGCACTCACATCGCAAAAAGCCTCGCTCGGCCACCGTGACCATCAGGTTGTTCTTCTTGATCTTAGAGGAGATACAGCATGCAAGAGAAACGCGTCGCGCTGGTCACTGCCGCCAACACGGAATGGCGCCCTACGGAGAAGCCTGGGCTTTTAACAATCTCGAGCACTCAAAGGCGTTCGATTGAGAGTTGAACCTGATGGAAGAAGACAAACCGACCCACGTTCTGCTTCCTCTTGTTCATGCACATCAGTGCAAAGCCTGCGATCTCTTCAGTGATAGCGAACAGATGCATGGTCGCGAAACTCTTCGAGGCATTTTCGAATGTCCTTACTGTCATCACAAAGGTGCTTTGAACGTTAAGATCGTTGAGGAAGCCCTCCTGAACAAGAGCCTCGACACCGGCGTCTAGTGTGCCGTCCCAGAGATAACTAGCAAAATGGGTTAGGATACGTTAGCCTCGGTCATGCTGACTGGGCGACCGAAGCCATCGTTGGAGTTGAGTGCGGAGGAAGAGGCGGAGTTACGCGGCTT
>JAABUO010000425.1_pt1 | contig 85932 bp, 88 predicted proteins | sample 5559291 | NCBI WGS metagenome assembly JAABUO01 (sample SAMN10711878, study PRJNA513372) | rock metagenome | isolation source: Antarctica rocks | place: Antarctica: Victoria Land, Finger Mt sud
TGCGGGCTGGGGCTCGATTCGCCCGGCATTCGTCCTCGCCGTCACGGTCCTTCTTACAAATGGCTGCTTGGTCCTCTTGGCTCTAAGAGGGACATGGCGGTGTTGTGCACTGAAACGGACGTTTCAGTGAATAGCCGATCGTTCCTGGGACACAGGACCGGTCAGGTAACGGCGTGAAGTTGCTGATAACCTGACTTCTCAGGCATCAAGCAAAACCATTGCGTCGCAGAGACACCAAATGGCCTGCTTCAACGTCAGATCGCTGACCTTAGCGTGAGCAGCTAGGCAACGTCATGGTATTGCGTGGGTAGTTGCCAGAATTGAGTGTCTGCAAGTTTTTCTTCTGCTGCTCCAAGTCGGGCACGCAAAAGTCGACACGGAGGGAGGCGGGCAAGAACGTCTCATTGAAGGGTTCCTGTGTCCGTCCGCTGAATCGTCCGCCATGGGTGATGGGGTGCGGTAACTTCGGGTCGAACGGAAACTGCGTGCCGAAGACCTGCGGCTGCCCGATGAGTTGAAGATAGCGGTCAAGAGTCGCTACGGAGATCCATTTCGCGCGATCGAAGCCCTCTGCTAGAGCATCAAGAGCAAGCACGTGCGCAAGTAAGTAGTCGGAGGCGGTCTCCCCATGTTGGAAGATGAATGCAGCTTCGTAGAAATCGTTTCCGGATGTGATCTCACCGCGAGAAAGCATCGCACGCACACTAGCACGGCGTGCTGCGCCCCGTTCATCAAAGGCCTTTGACGCTTCGCGGGAAGGGTCAGTGCGAGGCGTCTGCGTCGGCATATCATTCTGGTCTTCGATGAAAAGCTTATGCAGCGTGGCCGACGGCGGTGGCATGGTTTGTGTGAGAGCGCAAAAGGGTGAGAACATCAGCACGCTTACAAAGAAGATCGCAGGAATACGCATGGAATGCTAGACACCTGGTGGTCGGCCTTTGTTCCAATTCGCATCTTTGCACCGGAAGCGTCAGTCTCTCGACCGAAGCAGCCAGAGACTGACGCACAAGTCCTGACAAGTCGTCTCTCGGTAATGCTCCTGATTCGTCGCTCCTTGAAAACGGAGTTATAGGCAACTACGCCGCTCCGCGTTCACCCACGACAACTCCGGTTGTCGGAGGTAATGGCAATGTCAGCACTGCACTGAAGTCCAGTCTTCCGTCAGTACGGAAGAACAATGCGGGACTATCTCTGGGTCATCGCCGAGTAGGAGTCAGGACGGCCAAACACGCTTTAGTCGAAGTAAACGTCCGTTTTATGCTTTGCACGGCGTCAATCAAGGCTTGGACCAACTCCGCACAGGAACGTACGAAAGCATCATCCACGAGAACCAGAGTGTCCGGTTCCGACACGTCACCTTCAAAGAAGAAGTGCTGGTCCCGTGCCTTAAGGATAAAGGGGAGCGCCTCACGCATAGAGAGCAACCAATCGTAGCTCCGGCCTCTACCGTGTTTTAGTACATTCACGGCAGCGGCGAACTGTTCAAAGCGTAACGCGAGATCCTGCTCGCTTAACAGAATCTTTCGAAGCTCAGCGAATCCATCAAAGCAGTTTAGGCCATCCTGCAACTTAGCCTCAAGATCGAAAGTATACCAACTGCAGTGACAACTTTGCCCAGTTGAAGAGCCTGAGCGTTCTTCACGAAGACAGTGCTGCCGTCGCCTACGTTGGCGCGGGAAGCCTCGTTCAAGGCATCGATCATGAAACCTACGCACCGTGCGGTCACTTCGCTAAATCTGTCCATAAAAAGATTTCACACCAATTCCTCAAGTCTGCTTGTCGCTTGCAGCGCTGTATGGGGTTCGAGATTGCGCATGCCTTGGCGAGGCCTATGCTCTCCGGTGCCTATTTCGCTTTTGCCTTGTGAGCTGGGGCATGCACATCGGGCGCAGCTGGAGCCGGTGCCGGTGGCTGTTGAGCGGCCGGGGACTGCTCGATCCGATTCAACTGCTCTTGCATGTTGTTCTGGCTGCTCCTCATAGGCCAGTAGCGGAGCGTGAGCCCTACGACTAGACCTCCGGCGAACATCAGACTAATCAGGAGCCAGCTCACCTCTTTCATGTTTTGGCGCACGTACCGGGCAGCCAGCCCTTCGTCATCTCTCTCGTCCAAACTTGCCCTCGCAGACGGTCCTTAGAAACTTTGCCGGTAGTGTGGAAGCGTTTATAATTTCGCAACATCTACCTAGAGGCCACACACCTTGCTGCAGCAGCTTACGCATGCCCTCACCCTCTGCCTCATGTGCGCCGGCTCTCTCGCCGTCCAGACTGCAGCCCAGACCTCCTCCCAAATCGCTTCGCCGCCGCCCGTCCGGTATCCCTCTACCCCCCTCATCACCCACAACCCCTACTTCTCCATCTGGTCCGATACCGACGACCTCACCGCCTCGAACACCGTCCATTGGACCGGCAAGCCCCAGCCCATCGCCGGCCTCCTCCGCGTCGATGGCAAGACCATGCGCTTCATGGGTGCCAGCCCCCGCAAGCTCCCTGCCATGCAGCAGATCGCCCACACCGTCACCCCCACCCACACCCGCTACAGCTTCACCGGCGGGGGCGTCCAGCTTGATCTCACCTTCTTCACCCCCACCATCCTCTCTGACCTCGACCTCCTCTCCCGCCCCGTCACCTACCTCAGCTACACCCTCAAATCCATTGACGGCAAGACCCACGCCGACGCCGCCGTCCTCACCGACGTCGGCCCCATCATCGCCGTGAACGCTCCCGGCGAGGCCGTCACCTATGCGCGCAACCAGACGGAGACTCAGACAGTGCTCTCCGTCGGCTCCCGCGACCAGCGCGTTCTCAACCGCTCCGGTGACGATCTCCGTATCGACTGGGGCTACTTCCATCTCTCCGTTCCCAAGGACGAAGAGTCCGTCTCGGCCATCGTCCGCAACACCTCCGTCGAACCCGACGGTGCCTTCGTCACCACCGGCATGCTTCCCAAGGCCGACGACATGGACGCCTCCCCCGTCGTCGGCCGCGGCGACGCCCACATCGCCACGGAACTCCTCTTCCACACCGTAGCCGACCAGTCCGTCACCCGCCACGTCCTCGTCTCCTACACCGAGGGCTACGCCATCCAGTTCCTCGAGCGAAACCTCAGGCCATGGTGGCAGCGCAACGGTCAATCCGTCGCCGCCATGCTCGACGCCGCCGAGCGCGAGATGCCCGCCCTTGATCGCCGCGCCACTGACCTCGACACCACCCTTACCGCCGATCTCACTCGCACCGCCGGCGCCAACTACGCCAACCTCTGCATCCTCGCCTACCGCCAGGCCTGGGCCGCCCACGGCTTCGTCGCTGATCTCGATGGCAAGCCCCTCGTCTTCGGCAAGGAGAACTTCTCGAACGGCTCCATCGGTACCGTCGACGTCCTTTACCCCGCCGCTCCGCTCTTCCTCTTCTTTAATCCCGCCCTGCTTGAGGCCGAGCTCCGTCCTCTCATGCAGTACACCGCGCTTCCCAATCGCTGGCGCTTTCCCTTCGCCCCGCATGATCTCGGCACCTACCCGCTTGCCAACGGCCAGACCTACGGCGGCGGCGAACGCACCGAAGATGACCAGATGCCCGTCGAAGAGTCCGGCAACATGCTCATCATGCTCGACGCCGTCGCCCTGGCAGAGGTGAATGGCAAACCAAACACCGCCCTCGCCGCCGAGCACTGGACCAAGATTACTCAGTGGGCCGAGTTCCTCCGCGCCCACGGCCTTGACCCCGAAAACCAGCTCACCACCGACGACTTCGCCGGCCACGTCACTCACAACGCCAACCTTGCCCTCAAGGCCATCGACGCCCTCGAGGCCTACGCCGATCTCGCCAGACTCCTCGGCAAAACCGACGTCGCCCGCGACTACAGCAAAACCGCGCACGAGTACGCGACGAAGTGGATCACCATGGATAAGGAAGGCGACCACTACAAGCTCGCCTACGACTCCGCCAACACCTGGAGCCAGAAGTACAACCTCGTCTGGGATCAGATCCTCGGCTACAACCTCTTCCCCAAATCCCTCCGCGACTCCGAGATCGCCTTCTACAAAACCAAAATCAACAAGTACGGCCTTCCGCTCGATAGCCGCAAGGATTACACCAAGCTCGATTGGTCGATCTGGACCGCCACCCTGGCCTCCAATCCCGCCGACTTCAACGCCATCATGGATCCCATCGCCCTCTGGATCAACGAAACCCCTAGCCGCGTCCCGCTCACCGACTGGTACGACACCAAGACCGGCAAGCAGGAACCCTTCCAGGCCCGCTCCGTCGTCGGCGGTGTCTTCATCAAAGCCCTCGCCGACAAACAACTCACCGACAAATGGCGCGCCATGGCGGTCGACAGGAAGTAGATTAGCTAAATCTTTTCCCCTGTTGTGATATTGGCGGGTTCCATGAGATGCAGCACAGAGATAAGTCCAAGCGGCGACACCATCCAGCAGGAACAAAAGAGCCGTCTGCTCGTCAATGGTATCGAACCTTTTGTAGATGGCGGCACGGGGTGCCCTTACGCGTGCGCAAAGACGAGCTGGTCGAGGTGACGATTCATCGAGCGGGCGGCGCTGGTCCGGGCAGAGAGTCTTGTGCTCATTACGCACGTGGCTGAAAGCGATTGCTGGCGAGCCATTCCGTAGGAGATTGCTTGATGGTCTGTGTAAAGGCTCGGGTCAGGGCGGTTGAACTTTCATACCCGACTGCTGGCGCAATTGATTTCAGCGGCACGCTCTTCCGAAGCATGGACTGGACAATACCCATTCGCCACGCGGCCAGATAGTTCATTGGCGTGGTTCCAACGATATTGCGGAAGTGTGCGGCAAAGCGCGCGCGCGACATGCCGGCTGCGCTCGACATACGATAGAGATCCCATGATTCTTCGGGCTGTTGATGCATCGCCAGGAGTGCCTTGGTCAAACGCTCATCGGCCAAACCATGAAGAATCCCTGTCTTTACCATTTCTTTCTCCAGAGCGTCTCGAAGGATCAAGACCAAGAGGTACTCCGCAAGCCGGTCGACTGCCGCCTGCCTTCCCGGCAGGCCTCCGAAAGCCTCCTCAAAAAGGAGATCAGCGCCCCTACCCAATTCAGGTGACAGGCGCAGCGGGATTTGCATCATCGAGGGCAGGGAATGCAAAAGTGTTTGAAGAATGCCTGCGCCAAAGTCGATGTAGGCGCATACGATCTCGGCACCCTCAGAGTTGCTTTCAAAACGATGCTGCAGCGGACGCGGAAAGAACAGAACACTCGGCTCGCACACCACAATGCCTTCTAAACCGGGCTGCGCCACAGCAATCGAACCGCTTCGCAGGACATGAAGATGACCGGCAGAATTAGTGTCGTGGTCGCTCGATATGCCGCAGAGCCGACCTGAGAAAAAGACCCGTGCCGAAAGCGTGAAGTGATCGAAAACGGTCCCGAGACGATCCATGTATGCAAGCTTATTCCTTCACTTCCTCTCGCATCGAGAACCTGAGACGTTCGGCTATCGGAACAAGACGCCTGACTGCATCCAGTCACTGCCAAAGATATCAAAACTCGTGTAAGTGATGAGCCCGGTAAATGAGCACATTCTAAGTGCCCGAACAAAGCGGTCACCCTCGCAACCTTTGCTTACACCTTACGGCTAAGCCGTATGAGGAGTTGTTCGATGATTACGCACGCAGCTACAAAAGCAATAACGCAAACGGAGATACCGTACACCGTCGTCGCCGCGACTCACACTGGACTCGTTACACGCATGCTCAAGCAAGCCGATGAATGCTTCCATGACGACTGCGGCTTTGTTCGGCCACCCTGTGATAGAGAGTTGTCTTGCCAACGCCGGTCCTGGCAGCAATCCCCTCGATACTGACGCCGCGAAATCCGACCTCCAGAACGGGATCGAGAGCCGCTTTCAGCATGGCCTGATGGAGTTGTTCGCTCCTGGGTCGGCCCCCCTTCGGTGCGTGTTGGACTTCGACCGGACCAAGAAAGCCTACGGCAAGGTGGACATTCTCGTGAACAATGCGGGAGTCTATGCATTCGCACCGGTCGAAAGCGTTACATCGGATGAGTTCAGCCGAACGTTCAGTACCAATGTTCTTGGTCTCTTACTGGTGACGAAGACAGCTCTTCCGCTGTTTCCCGAGACGGGCGGTAGCATTGTCAACGTCAGCTCCGTTGTGAGCACCATGGCTCCCCCAACAACCTCCGTTTGTGCCGGAACCAAGGGCGCGGTCGATACGATTACGAAGACGATGGCAAAGGAGTTCGGCGCCCGGAAGAGTAGGGTGAACGCGGTCAACACTGGCCTCGTGATCACAGAGGGACTTCACACAGCGGGGATGGCAGACAATGCCTTCGAGGATCAGATGGTAGCTATGGCTCCCTTGGGTCGTGCTGGACTTCCCGACGATATCGCCTTAACTGTAGTGTTCCTCGCCTCTGAGGACGCCAGCTGGCCCACAGGCGTAACCATTCTCGCCTCGGGTGGCGCGGGCATCTAGTCGAGCGTCGCTCATGGTGCCGTGTTGTGCAGGATCAATTTAAATTAAGACAACTAGGAGAGACGAGTGAACTGCCATGCAATGTTAGGCAGCTCACTCCGTCTCGCGGTCTTAAGGGAGCACCAGAGTGTCAATTCTAGACGGTAAGGTAGCCATCGTCACAGGCGGCAGCAGCGGTATTGGGCTTGCGACAGCCAAGCGTTTTGTCGCTGAGGGCGCATTCGTTTTCATTACGGGCCGTCGTCAAACCGAACTCGACAAGGCAGTTGTCGAGATTGGAAAGAACGTGACCGCCATTCCCGGGGATATAGCGATACTTGAGGATCTGGATCGTATCTACAAGACCATCGCAGATACGAAAAGGAGCTCGACATCGTAGTCGCGAGCGCTGGCTTTACGACGATGGACGTTACGCCCGAGCACTTCGACAAGATGTTTGACACCAATGCACGCGGAACATTCTTTACCGTTCAGAAGGCGTTGCCGCTGATGAATGATGGTGGTTCCATTGTCTTGATCGGGTCTGGCGTGTGGGAAAAGAGCATTCCAAACTACGTGACCTACTCGGCGACGAAAGCGGCTTGCGCTCGTATGTGCGGACCTGGACCAGTGAACTCAAGGATCGCAAGATTCGGGCGAACGTGATCAGTCCAGGGTTGATCGAGACGCCAATCATCGAAGCTCAAATGCCGTCGAAAGAAGTAGCCAATGGCGCGCGCGCTTACTTTACGTCCATCACGCCGCTTGGCCGAATTGGTCTTCCGGAGGAGATTGCCGCTACCGCTCTATTCCTTGCCTCAAGTGAGAGCAGCTACATTGCAGGCATCAACCTGCCGGTCGATGGGGGAGCCGTAGCCGTATGAACACCTTTACTCACCACACCGCACCTATCGAGTTCATTGAAGCCGATGATGTTCGCTACGCCTATCGCCGATTTGGCAAGAAGGAAGGTTTGCCGCTGGTCTTCATTCCGGACATTATCGGCAACATGGACAGTCGGGACCCATCTGTAACGGATGGCTTTGCGCAGTCTCGCGAGGTGATCTTCTTCAACAATGCCGGCATCGCCAGCTCCAACGGCGAGGTGCCCGTTACTTTTGCAGAGATGGCGAAGAGTGCAGGCGTGTTTATTGATGCGTTCGGACTCACCAAGGTGGACGTCCTCGGCTTTTCCATCGGATCGATGATTGCGCAGAACGTTGCCATGGAACGTCCGGATCTGGTTCGCAAGCTGGTGATTGTCGGCAGCGGACCTCGCAACGGAGACGGCATCCCGCTCAACCCCGAATCGCAGGCCATTTTCTCAAACAAGTACGGGATCCCGATGACTTCTGGATTGACGGCTTCTTCACGGCGTCGCCGGAGGGTCAGGCTGCTGGCCGTGCGTTTCTTAAGCGGAGGGATGCGCGGGTGGAGTATCGCGATACTCCCATCAGCGACAAGGTTCAGCCAGCTCAGTTCGCTGCTCTCACGGAGTGGGGCAACGCCGTGGAGGAACGTTTCGCCTATCTGAAGGAGATCAAGGTCCCGGTTCTCGTCGTTGGTGGCAAGTCCGACATCCTCAACTCCTTCCACCTTGAGCAGAACCTGCCTGACGCCCAGTTGATCCTCTACCCGGATGCCGCTCACGGCTCCTTGTTCCAGTACCCGGCGTTGTTCGTGGAACACACCAGCATCTTTCTCCGCAGCTAAAAACGATGGGCAATGGAGCGTTAGGACGCTTCAGCACTCGCTTCTCTTTCGCCCACAACGGCGGCGCGACGCAAACCGACAGAATTCCTGCCGCAACCTAAAAGCACAACCCACCGTACCGGCTCATCGGGGAAATCAAATGAACAATCTTAAGAAACTTACGAAGCTGCTGACCGTGCTGTCATTGAGCACGATGTTGTTTCTCGCGTTCACCCCGCGGAGGCGCAAGACGATGACTCGCTCAAGACGAAGGATGTGATTCTCGTCCACGGAGCCTGGGCGGATGGTTCAAGCTGGTCTAAGGTCATCCCGCTGTTGGAGAGGATGGGGTTTCACGTAACCGCCGTCCAGCTGCCACTCACTTCGATTGCCGACGATGTCGCGACGGTCGAGCGGGCGATCGCGTTGAATCCGGGTTCTGTTCTGCTCGTCGGGCACTCTTACGGCGGCATCGTCATTACCGAGGCCGGCAACGACCCCAAGGTAAGTGGCTTGGTTTACGTCTCGGCATATGCTCCCGACGCGGGACAATCAGCTCCATCGCTGAACGCCTTGGTATCCGTGACTCCAGTAGGAGAAGAAATCAGGCTGAATGCGGGATATCTGAGTCTTACCACTAAAGGCATCGCTGACGATTTCGCACAGGACTTGCCGTACAACGAAAAACACATCTTGGCCGTAACCCAAGGACTAGGTGCGGCGGTGGCGTTTGGCACACCAGCTACCGCACCGGCTTGGAAAATCAAACCATCGTGGTACATGATCGCCAGCGAAGATCGGGTCCTTTCTCCTCAGCTTGAGGCGGTGATGGCGCGAACGATTAATGCAAGAACTGTCACCGTTCATTCCAGCCACGTGATCCAGTTGTCAAAGCCCGAAGAAGTGTTTGACGTGATCACGGAAGCAGCTCGCGGGCGTGATTGAGGATCGTTCCTTACGCTCCATCCCGGTTGTAGGGCTCGCATAACGAGAGTCATAAGTCGCTTCCTAATTTGTAACCCTGCCCGAGTTCCCCATAGCGACGATCCTGCCGCTATGGCCTATATGCTTTGCGGAGCGACACAGCGAAGCAACACCAACCCCTTTGACACCACAAGCCCCGCCCTCCCCATCGGCCCACACTGGATGATCCTGTGGCCATTCGAGGCGGCTCACCGACGCGGACAAGCCGAGATCATTCGAGCTCTGGGAGGCGATGAGATCGTCTGCACCGAGGACGAAGATCTTCGTGATCGTCTGCAGGAGATCACAGGTGGGAAAGGAATCGAGTATGCGATCGACTGTGTTGCAGGCGAACTAGGCGGTGAGATCGTTCGGGATCTCGCCTGCTAACGCAGCCGTGATACAGTGCGCTCAATTTTACAACAGCCGCATTGCCGACAATTGACTCTAAGCGGAGCGGCGCTGAGACAGACACTTGCAAGCCAGAGTGCCTACCTAGGAACGGCAGGCACGAACTCTGTGCAGGCCATGCGGATGGCTCTAGGGACAGTTGCTAAGCAATTGACACAACAGGCTAATCTGTTGGCGTACTCTGATGTCTATCTCGGCATAGGGGTCTTTGCAATTGCTGCTTGCCTTCCGGCATTCTTTCTCGACACCAACAACCCGAAGGAACCTCAAGTGCAGGGCGAATAGAAGGCTGTGCGCATATTGCAACTCCGGTGTGAACTAGAGCGTTGTTCGCCACGACAGATGGCGCCCCCGTCCCCCAGTGAACGGCGTCCAATCGCGAGCTCTTGGGGATGATCGCACGTTACGCTAACAAGAAGGCCTTGCGTACGATGTGCGACGTTTGGTGTAGTGCTTGTTCGATCACGTTAGCAGCAATATCAAGCCCGCGAGTCCGCCTGATTGCAGTCTGAAAGGAGCGTGCCTTGTCACGGTAAGCCAAGTCGTTCAACACCTTTTGCGTTACCGCCTCCTCCAGGCCATTCACCAGCGTTCCCAGAGAGGCATAGATCAGGGGCTTGCCGGTTAGCTTTTCCCATGGAAACGAGATCGGCTCCCGGCCTTCCTCTTCATGAAACGGACCCGTGTAGTGAAAATGCTCAGGCCACGGGGATTCTGCAAAATCGAACTCTCTGGGTGCCTGGGTAATGATGGCCAACTTGGAGTGAGTCGCGGCAGGATTCTCCCAGTTTATGTGCAGGCCATTCTTTTCAGCGTAAGAGAAGGCGCGCTGCGCACTGCGGGCGTTGGAGCGGGGGCGGAGCACGGATAAGGCGCTGTTCTGCTCGGCAACGATCCCTTCTATCTTCAGCTCGACGCGGATCGCGGCGGATAAGCGGTCGCGTTCGGCCCGTTCATAGGCTAGGGTGGTCTCCCTGAGCCATCTATCCGTTTGGATGAGTCTAGCCTTCGTTCTCCTCGATCCATTTGGAAAGCAACCGCTCTACCAGATCGGACATGTCCTCCCCGTTCCTCTTCGTCTTCAGAAGAAAAGAGGCTTTCGCGTGCATCTTCACGTTGAGTAGAAAGCTGAACCCTTTCCGGTCCGGGTCTTTGTACTTGGCGAGCTTTGCGGGGGTCTTCGCCTGCCTCGCCGTCTCTGGCGGCCGTCTTGTTTCTTCGACTAACTGCGGGGCCTCGTCAATTGGCTCAGAGGTCGCGGGGGTCTTCCTGCTGTCTACAAGGCCAGCAAATCTACCTGGTTTTGTCATAGCTCATCACCTCGTTTGCAACTGTCTGGTATGCCTCCCACGCACGAGCTGCGCGAGGGGCGTCTTTGGACGTAAAGATGGTCTTATTGTTGACCGTCGTTCCCGCTGAAGCGGCCTTCTCGAAGACCTTGAGCCGTGGAATATCGACTGAGAAGATGGGCACGTTGGAAGACAGCATCTCGGCTCTAAGGTCCGCTGCCTCGGACTCTGGAGGCGGCGGCACTTTCGTCAGCAGGACGCGAAAAGACTTAGCTTTCATGGACCGTAGACTGTTGATGGTCAACGCCAGGCCATCGTTATCCAAGATGGCCGGGACTGCGGGGATAATCAGCAGGTCGCAAGCCTCCATCAGTTCCCTCATATCGTCTTCTGAAGGAGCTTGTCCCGTGTCGATCACGGTGTGCTCGAAGTTGCGGGCAAGTTTCGCGCCTTGGGTTTCGTTAGCTACTCGGAACGGGAACCCCTCCCCCCGTTGACTCCAGGCAGTTGCGTTGCGCGTGTTGTCGCCGTCTAGGAGAAGCGTAGGCGCTAGGTTCTGAAGGCATGCGGCAAGATGGACGGCGGTTGTCGTCTTCCCTACCCCTCCCTTCATGTTGGCAATGGCGATAATCATGGCTTCCTCTCATAATATCCTGATGGCTAGCTATCGTGCTAGCGCGTTGACCACCACTCCTGACAACGTACCATGCGGGTAACGTGATACCACGGTATCTAGGACAGGACATAATCCATGGCCGCTTCCCTGCTGAGTGGCCGGTATTCCTCGTCGTAGAATTCCCCGGTGTCGGCGTCGATTAGCAGGTACCGGCGTGTGTCCATGTGCTTGTAAAGCTGGACCGTTCCCGCAGAACCCATCCACATGAAGTCAATGCATTGCGCTTTCCCTAAAGCCTTCTCCAACGGAATCCAGCTCTCGCGCGTTTCGGTGGCATTGTCGATCTGCATTGGCTATTCCTCGGTTCCGAAATACTCTGGCTGTTTGCTCATCGTTTCCGCGATCAAAGAGGCTGCGAACAACGGAGCGGCCTTCTGGATGCGCCGAACCGCAGCTTTTCGGCGTATACCCTGCTTTACCTGGATAGAGAGTTGCCGGGGCTCTTTTGTGCTGATGGTTCGGAAGTGAATCCCGTAGGGGCTCCCCAGGGTGAAGAGCTTGTACACCTCTTCGGGCCTTCCCCCCCTGGGTATGATTTGCTCGATTAACACACGCGGACCGTCGTCCGGTGGGATCGTGTAAGGGTTGTTCCATTCAAGCGTCCACCTAACCATCTCAATGGGCTTCATCGCTTTCCTCCTGCGCCTGAAGCCATTCCTGGCCGGTCTGTATGGCATCGGCATAGGCGTCTTCCGTGTCCTGGCCATCTTGTAGCGGAATCACGCCGCCTCCCGTCTTGATCTCCTGGCCGGTCTCCAGGTCTCGCCCAAAGAAACGTATGCGCCAACCCGGTCACGACCTGGCTGGAGATGCGCGAAGCGCTGGCAAGCTATGCGACCCGCGCCGCGGAAAAGATGCGTCGGTACAAGGTCGCTGCCGACAACCTGTTCGTCTTCATGCACACCAACACCTTCAATAGCGCTCCGTTCTACTCGAACGGAGCCTCGGCCCGGTTCCCGGCCACGACCAACGATACCGGCGAGGTGGTCAGCCTCGCCGTGCGCCTGGGAGAACGCCTCTTCCGTGACGGTTTCCGCTATGCAAAGTGCGGCGTCATGATTACGGAGCTGCTGCCTGAGGCAGTCCAGCAACCGGCTTTGTGGAGCGAGCTTGACCGCGAGCGAAGGGAACGGGCCTGGAAGACGGTAGACCGGCTCAATGCCACGCTGGGGCGGGGAACAGTCCGCATCCTGAGCGCCGGGCCGAAGGACGCGGCCTGGAAGCTCCGGGCAGAGTACCGGTCGCCACGGTGGACGACTCGGTGGGAAGAGCTGCCGACAGTGAAGGCTAGCTAACTCACATTATAGGGGCAACACCAGCATAGAATCTATGTCATGACTGCCGGCTTTATATCGAGATCGTCCAGTATAGGCATTGACCCTCTTTCCGACGTGCTTTCGCTGTTAAAGCCGCACGCTTACAAAGCTGTGGGGTTGGACGCTGGTGAGGACTGGTCGCTAAGACTCCATCGAACCGATGGTTTCCTGTGCCTGGCGGTGGCTTCTGGCTCCTGCTGGTTAGTTGTCGACGATGTAGTTGAGCCTGTTCGGTTGAAAGCTGGTGATATCGCTGTGCTTCCAAAGGCGCCCTCCTTCCGCGTCGCGAGTGACCCAGCGGTACCGTACGTCGATTTCGCTTCTGCCATCACGGGTTCGTTAGAGGGCACCTGCATCACATGGCAGGGCGGCGGAGCGTGCCTGCTGCTGAGCGCTTTCTTCACCTTCACCAATGAGCACTCCAGTCTTTTGTCAGACGTTCTTCCGCCAGTATTGCATCTTGAGAACTCCGAGGAATCTTCGGGACTGCAGGCGTATGTCGAGCGGTTGATGTCGACCATTCGCGATCCGCAGCCTGGCAACATTTTGATGGGCGAGTATTTGGCCCAGATGTTATTACTGGAAGTTCTGCAGTTGCAAATTACTCGGCGTCAGGTCTGCCCGACGGGTTGGTTATCAGCGCTCGCCAATCGACAAACATCTGCTGCAATCACTGCGATGCATGAGCGGCCCGGTCACCGCTGGACAGTGCAGGAACTCGCAAAGCGCGCTGGCATGTCCCGATCGGCCTTTGCGGAAAAGTTCAAACAGCAGACCGGAGTCGCTGTTATGGAGTACCTCGTCCGATGGAGAATGATGCTCGCCGCTGATCGGCTGGTCCATTCGACCGAAGCCGTCACGAGAATAGCACTTGCACTTGGTTATAAGTCAGAGAGCGCCTTCAGCTTTGCTTTTAAGAGAGAAATGGGATGCAGCCCGCGCCAGTATGTCAGGAGCTTCGACCCCCGCTCCTTGGCCATACACACCCGAAGTCGAGTGAAGCCACTCTTGCGTAAGGTCTGTCGATGAGGCTCTCAACAGACGCCTCCCTCGCCTCGCCATAACCGGCCGCTGACGACTTGTCACCGCTTCAGTGACGTGTGTCATCTCACCAATGCTATAAATGATAGTGCGTTCTTATCGAGCGACTCAGCGGGCGTCCGACTTTCCCGACGGCGCAGTGTCTGGGTACACGTGTCTGAAAGGACGGCCAGCAATGATTCCGTCAGACCGGAGAGCAGCATCGCTGTTGTGGACGTCCATTGTGTATCGGTGAGCTCGCGAAAGCGGACGTGACGACTTGTACCGTTTCGCTGATATGAAAGCCTCGCGCTCATCCCTAAACCAAGACAAAGGCCTCGTTGCATACACCCAGCTTCCACAAGCGAATGTTCGAATAGATCTCCCTCAAGGCCTACCGGGAGGAGCCCTTATGATCTCCTCCTCCACAAGTAGCCCTTTGTTGTCTTCAGGAGGCAATAGGCTGTTGGACCGCCTGCTTATTTACGGTTTGCTGAGCGATTTGAGTCATCTTTTCATCGCCCGCCTTGGCCTCGTCTAGGCTTAGCTGCAAATCAGCAACGGCATCTTCCTTGCCTATTAATTCTGCATACGTTTTGAGCGAGCCGTAGGAAGCGACACGGTACGCTTGCTGCTGATTGAAGGCAGCCACCAGAGCCGCATCCCGAAGGGGGCCAGGCTTTGAACCGGAAATGAGGTCTTCGACCTCGTCGGTCATGGCCTTGACAATATTGTTTTTCCCAGTCTCGGATGACTTACCAAGTTTCTGAAAAGCCGACTTTAAGCGCTCAGCGTATTTCTCTCCCTGTGTTATGCTCTTTTCAAAAATTTCTTTCACTTCGGAGTTGTTAGAAGCCTTTGCCATCTTGCCAGCTTCCTTCGATAGTTGATTCTCCGCATCAAGAGAATAGGTCATGCCAATGATGAGAAGGTCTTGAAGAGATTCCATTTCCATAGCTCAAATCCTCAATGGTATGTTGCGCAGCAGCTATAGCTCTCCTCCGGATGTACGAACATTTAGACAAGGCTATGTCAGCTGCAGTGTTAGGATTCAAGGGTTGAGGCCATCTCGGGACTGCAGACATCTTCTTCCCCAAACGAACTACCGGGTAAATGCGTCACCCTCCTCCAGATGAGCAATAAGGCTTTGGTGATTTGGCTCCAACCCGAGGCGCTGACGAGTCAATGTGCTCGATGCCGGATGGTTCAATACGGCAAGGGGCGATCAACCCAGTGGCCCCTGTTACGAAGACACGCATCCGTCCACCTCTGGAGCAGATGCTACCAACGAATAGGGCGTAGAATCTATACGAAGGACGCCGCATTACTATCGAAATCGTCCAGTGTTGGGCTGACACGTCCAAACGTTGGGACGGCTTTCAGCGGCTTAAAGCTCTTGCTAGGAGTCGGCGAGAGAACCCCCACAATTAGCAGGGCCGCACACTTCATAGCTGCGTGGCCCTGCTCGTTTGGGTATAGTCCAACGCCACGTTGCATCGGTGGATTGCGGGCAAATACGGTGCTTTCACGCCTCCTCAAAGGCGCAACCGACATTCTCAAAAACGCTGGTTAATAAGAGCATGCGAGCCGGATCGTGGCGGCCATCGCTTTGGTCTGACCACGCACTACGTGTTGAAAGGCAGGAAGAGCATAAAGACGGTTCCGCTCCTTCCCGCAGTGTCCCGAGATCGGAAGCTGAGTTTTCCTTGATGGCGAGCAACGATATCCTTGCTGATCCAAAGACCAAGACCCGTTCCGCCGATTCCCTTCGTTGTATAGAAGGCTTCAAAAAGTCTCAATCTCGCTTCGGCGTTCATTCCGGTACCGGTATCCGCAACTGTGATGACAAGTCCTCGCCTGCCTGCGCAAAAGTCTGTTGATTCTCGACTCCGTAAGAGCAAGCGACCACCTAAGGGCATGGAGTCGATCGCGTTCCCAATCAGGTTGTTCAACACCTGACGAATCTCACTGCTTAAGCAATCCACTGGATGTTCTGCACGCTTCCGTTTTTCCACGGTAATGTGGTTGTTGAGAATACGACCCTGAAACAAGGAGAGACTATCGCCGATGAGGCCGTAGCAAAAGGCCTGGTCTGGTCGGGTTGATTGCCTGTGAAAGCGCAGAGTCTGATTCGTAATAAGTGCAACACGGCGTAGTTCACGTTCCGCCGTATCGACATAGTCATGAATCTCGTGCAGATCGTGGCTGTCGCGAATTAGGTAGAGGAGGTTCGTGACTGATTCGAGCGGATTATTAATTTCGTGCGCAATCGATGCTGCCAGCCTTCCAACTGCCGCAAGCTTCTCGTTCTGCCGCAAAGCCGCCTCAGCTTGCTTTCGATCGGTTATGTCCTCAATGATCGCGAACATGCGCTCCGGGCGGCCTTCTGGTCCGATCACTTTGCCCTTCGAGCGCACCCATCGCACTTCGCCATTGCGCAGGATTCGGTACTCAAGGTCATAAAGGTGCGTGCCTTCTAGCGCCCCTGCGAAGTGAGTTGCCACCATCTCCCTGTCTTCGGGATGCAGGAGATCAAGCCAGTAGTCAACAACCCCCTTGAGGTCGGGAGAACCGAAAATCCGATGCATGCGTTCGTCCGCAACAACCACGTCCGTTTTCGGATCGTAGTGCCACATACCTAGCGACGCGGACTCCATACCCAGCTGAAACTCTTCCTCGCTTTTGCGGAGGGACTGCTCAGCTGCTTCGCGCTCGCGGTCAGCCACGAATCTGGCCGTAGTCTCAGTCAAGACCGCAAGGATGCCGCGGATTTCGCCCGCTCCATCGGAGATGGGGCTATAGGTGTAATCCCAATAGGTATCTTCCAACTTGCCGTCGCGGTAGATCGAGAACAACTGATTCTCGGACCAGACGGTCTTACCCTCCCTAATGACACTCTCAAGCTGTGGTCCGACAGCCGCCCAAATCTCCGGCCAGCAGTCCTTTGCCCGTTGACCCAAGGCTTTCGGGTGTTTGTCCGACCCGAAGCTCGTGCGGTAGGCGTCGTTGTAGAACTGGATGAGTTCATCCGTCCACCAGAGGAACATCGGGTGCTGGCAGGACAAGAGTGTGTTGACCAAAGTAATTAGCGACTCGGGCCATTGTTGAATCGGGCCTAAAGGTGTCCTGCCCCAGTCGAACGCTCGCGTGAGATCCGCCATCTCCCCATCGCCCCTCACAATGCGTAGCGGCCCCCTGTTGCTGCCGTTCAACATAAGCGAAGGTTCTCCTTTGTCCACCTTTTCCTGATCACAGTCCGGCAATTCATCCTCCGACAAACCACACCTAGTTTATTCGGTATGTGGCTTGGAGGTGTCGCTTATGTCTGCTCGAGACCGCAAGGGTGAGCTTGGGTCAGCAAACTCTTGTAGGCAAATCAGTTGTTCTTATGCAGAACGCTCTTCTTCTCACAAACGGAGGAAGTCAAGAGTGTTTTCGCCTCGGACCAAAATAGCGCAAAAGCTGGCGTTTGCTCTTCTCGAAATCTATTCTCAAATGCTATTCTTACTTCACCATGCCATCAACGAGTTCTGAGAAGAAACTGGCGCTAAAGAAGCGACCAAGCCGGAGCCAGGCCGCAGATCAAGGCATGTTGATCGGCTACGCCCGTGTTTCGACACAAGACCAGAACCTTGAGCTTCAGATCGGAGCACTTCAGAAGGCCGGCTGCAAACAGATCTTCGAAGACAAAGCCAGCGGCAGTCGAGCGGAACGTCCTGGTCTCGCGAAAGCTCAGGAGAGCTTTCGCAAAGGAGACACGCTTGTCGTTTGGAAGCTGGACAGGCTTGGGCGAAGTGTCAAGAACCTGGTCGATCTGGTAGGCGAGCTTCAGAAGCAGGGTGTTCAGTTCAGGAGTCTGACTGACGCCATCGACACTGGCACAGCTTCCGGCCGCTTCTTCTTTCACGTAATGGCGAGCCTAGCTGAGATGGAAAGGGAACTGACAGTTGAACGGACCCGCGCCGGGCTGGAAGTCGCCCGGCAGCTTGGGCGAGTGGGAGGGCGGAAACGGCAGATGACTGAGAGCAAGATCAAGTCTGCAAAGAAGCTGCTCGCCACCGGTGTTCCGCCGAAGGATGTAGCGAGCAACCTCGGAGTTTCTGTCCCCACGCTTTATCGATGGATTCCAGCGTCCACACACTCCTGATATGGCCTCTTTCATCCTCGATCCCATTACTGACGAAAAGCTGACTTGCGGAACTAATCTCAAGGAGAAACCATCTGGCGGCCTATTGTGGACAAAACTATCGAGAAGATCGCTCTCACAGGTTTTATGGGTTCCGGAAAATCTACGACTGGACGGCTGGTCGCCCAACAGCTTGGCTGGGCTTTCGTCGATATAGACGATGAAATTGAGCAAATTCATGCATGCTCAGCGTCATCTTTGTTCCAGGACATCGGAGAAGCAAGGTTCCGAGCCGTCGAGGCCCAGATTATGGCGATATACCTTGCGCCTTCTAACACTGTAGTTGCTCTAGGTGGAGCGGCGGTTGATCTGCCGGAGAACCAGCGTCTTTTGTGTGACGACTACTCGGGCCTTTTGATCTTCCTGGATGGCGACTTCGAGGTGTTAATCAAACGCTGCTTGGAAGAAGCCGGAGGAGTCTCCACATACCGGCCGCTATTGCATCAGCGTGAGAGAGCGATGGTAAAGTTCAGCTCACGGCGAGAATGGAACCTCGCCAACGCCGACCTCAGGGTGGATGTAGGTAGCAAAAGCTGCGAAGTGGCAGCAACTGAGATCGCCCAAATCATAACGTTGTAATTCGCCACAAACGCGCTCTCGTTACTAAAGAATCGGTCGCAACCGATGGGGTATACCGTATCGCCACGTTGCGAGAGGCCCTAAAAAGGCGTGGCATAGGGTCGAGTTATGGGTTATGCTACACCGAATGAGGAAAGTAGTAAATCCTATTGCAACACATCCACCAAAGGGGCAGACGGTAGGGTATGTGAGGGTGAGCACCTTCGAGCAGAACGAGAGTCGCCAGCTCGAAGGGCTGGAACTGGATCGCGTGTTCCTGGATAAAGCCTCAGGCAAGGACATTAAGCGTCCGCAGCTCGAAGCTCTTTTGAAGTTTGTGCGGGAAGGCGACACCGTGGTTTGTCACTCGATGGATCGTCTGGGCCGGAATCTGGTGGACCTGAGAAAGACGGTCACTGACCTGACCGCTCGGAAGATCGGGGTTCGCTTCATCAAAGAGAACCTGGTCCTGACCGGCGACGATTCGCCGATGGCAACGCTGCTGCTGAACATGATGGGTTCCTTCGCGGAGTTCGAACTGGCCTGGAGCCGGGAACGCCAGCGAGAGGGAATCGAAGTGGCAAAACGGGCAGGCGTTTATAAAGGCCGTAAGCGCCTGCTGACACCGGACAGCGCGGCTGAGCTGGCTCGTCGCCTGGGCGGGGGCGAAAGCAAAGCAGCCCTGGCCCGCGAATTCGGGATAGACCGGACTACGATCTACCGCTACATCGGGCGAGCAGCGGCGAAGCCTGTGAGCCGCGTGAGGGCAGGGGAGTGACGCGCAACATTCAGAGGGTGATGCACTGTCCTTGCGGGAATCCCAAGATTCTCGCCTTGGGCCTGTGCTCGACCTGTTACACGCTTAAGCCGCAGGATGAAGAGTATTTTGGAGGCCTGCGTGAAGCAGTTCTGGAGCGCGACGGCTACCGTTGCCGTGTCTGTGACGCCTCGGGGCGGGACAAACGTTCGATCATCGTGCATCACCGGGTACCGGGCAAGTCGGTGCTGAACCTTATGCTGTCACTCTGTCCCGGATGCCATGCCAAGATACATCGGACAAAAGCGGTGCTCTCTGCGATGCCGCCTCTTCTCCTGGCACTATGGCGTGAGCAGCATCCGAAAGGTCATGAGCAAGTACAGCTCGACTTCACATCCAAGAAGCCCGCCGCCAGACTCGTTCCGCTCTTCGAACACGAGTAGGGCTCCTTCTGGGTTTAGCGATGAGAAGTGCGGTACCGAGACGAATGCTTCTTCTAGCTGGTACCTTTTTCTTCAAAGAACTAAGACGGAGGCTAACGTGGGACGACTGTGCCGTTTGGGTGTTTTAGGGTTTGGCTGCTTCTTCATTCTTGCGTTTCAGAGCGGAGCTGGACGGGCAAGTACACCTAATTCTGAGGTCGTTCCGGCGACGCAACGTGTAAAAGCACCTAACTTCACCGTCACGGACGTGGAAGGAAAGCCACTTACCCTTGCGACTCTTAAGGGGAAGGTAGTCTTGCTCGATTTCTGGGCAATCGCGTGTGGCGGCTGCAAGCTGGAGCTGCCTTGGTATGTCGGCTTTGATCAACAGTACAGAAGCAAAGGCCTTTCGCTCGTTGGATTGGACATGTACGGCGAAGCCCCAGATGCAGTCAGATCGTTCGCCGCTGCCCACCAGATGCATTACCCGGTTGCGATTGGGACGGATGAAATCGGGGCGCTCTATCACATCGGTGCGATGCCCTTGACCGTTCTCATTGACCGTAAAGGGCGTGTCGCTGTGAGTCATGCAGGCGTCGTTGATCCGAAGCTGTTTGAGGCCGACATAAAGACGCTACTTGCCGAATAGTGAGCCCGCAATAAGGCTGGCGCTGGGGTGGCACGCTTGTACGGGCTGATACCGGCATGTCATCTTCTCGGAAGTAATCCGAGCCGGGAAGCGTTGAGTCGAAAACCCAAGATTGCTCTTCTCCTTTTCTTCGCCTAGCATTTTGAAGAATGGGGTTCATGAAGAGACAGGCCGAACGGGATGCGAGGGAATCAGAGGCGAAGGGCTACCTGCCGCATGGTGGCCTGCACCCTCCGGCGTTCCAGCCCTCGCAGCGTCTTTTGGAATGGCCTCTATGCCGCCTGGAGATGCGCTGCGGTTCCTGTAAATCCGTGGTCCTGTTCCCTACCAAGCTGATCGCCGAGAGGCACGGGAATCTAAGGTTTTCAGAGGTTTTGGGCCGAATCAAGTGCAAACGTTGCGGGAATTCGCCCGAAACTGTTTACCTGTGCGCGGGTCATCGAACCCGTAACGGTGGGCCGCCTGCTGACTGGTCGATTGAGCTTCTGGCTCCCTTACGTTAGAGGTAAACCTAGCACTCACATACCCTGATAACTCGTTATCCGGTTATCAGGGTATCGGTTCCGCTCGCTTCACTGCACGTCTGATACCTGGCTATTGAGAAACACTATCTTCATGTCCTTGTAGACGTAGATTTGCTTCGCGCCGAGATCCACGATCTTGTCTGGGTTTCCAAGGGATTTCTTCACCTCGTCAGGGCTCATGCCGATTTTTATGGTCTTGCTCTCTACGGCTGACGCTATCGCTGGGTCCGCTATTACGGTGTCGATAGTCTTCTTCACGTCGTCGGGCGTCTCCACGCTTGGTCATTTGCATGATTAGGCGAGCACCGTCAAAGCGTGCGTTGCGACCATCGAAATGCTCTGGCCGGTGAGGGAGCTGACCCACTGAGGAGCGAAGCCGATGACAATCCCGGCGAACAGACCGCCGCCGATTGCCATGAAGCCTCCGGAGATGTTCCTGCCCATGAACTGGAACACGCCGAAGACGATGCCGATGACGACGGCGAGTGCGCCGCCGAGCAAACAACTCTTCTCGATGGTGCCCATGGCGGCGGTGACGCCGCTTACGTCCACGGTGCCCTGCGCGTGAGCGGCAAGGGGAGACAGAGCAAGTGCGAGCAGGACTGGACCGAAGGTGCGCCCTGCTGTTGCGAAGCGCTGTTTGGTAAGGGTTTTCGCTGCCATGGCTGCGAAGCGGGAATTGATGTTCTTGGTCAAGGTGGGCTCCTGTTTCTGCATGGTTGGTAAGGGGTTATAGAGACTCAAATCATGCGTTCTGTGTGCTTTCGGACACGAGGCCGCGCGCGCCTCCAAGCGCCTGTTTTTTGGCTATTTGCGTGTTGTTTGGGTTGGAGAATGCCAGCGCCGCGTTCCTGGTACCGAGCTGACCAAACTTGCAATAGAAAGGTTGTAACGAATAGCAAATAACTTGTCAAGCTGGAACTATATTATAATCTTTGAATCATTCCAGCAATACCGTTTGCTATGGAATCGTTACAACGAAATGATTGGTAGTTAGAGCTGGAATCTTTTCGTTCCAGTAGAGCGAAAGGCAAGCGAAGAGAGTGGAACGAAGGGTATACGGTTTGTCACGCTGTAACGAAGGATAGGGGTGAAACCCTACGTCCGAACTGCTATACAAGGAATGGTGCGGTTTGTAAACCCTTCAATCTGAAAGCCCACCACACTCGTTTTCAGGGGGGGAATGCGTACCGGCCCACAAGTTTGATCGGAAAAGGAGGTCCTACTGTAGTGCTGACAGATGAAGAATATGACTGCTTCTTGAAGGCTTTAGGAACTCGTATCAAGCAGCTTCGTAAAGACAAGAAATTCAACATGCGCGACATCATGATTGCGACTGGTTATTACGACGCCCAATGGAGGAAGTATGAATCCGGGGGCAGCATGAACTTCCAGTCCTTGTTGAAGATCGCTCTGGCTCTAGACGTGTCATTGGGGGAGCTGTTCGATGGACTCGGACAGTGGCCGAAACTGAGCGTCGCGGAGATCCTTGGACAGCACGAGACTAAGGCAGCAACGCATCGCGTCGATGAACCCAAATCGTATTCGTTGGACTCCAGTCCTGAGCCCTCAGTTCAACCGAGTGAATCGGCTAAGACCGTTTCTAAGAAGGTGCGTCAGAAGGGTGCGGCGCAACCTCGCGCTGGTGCCGCTGGCCGGTCGCGGTCGCCTTCGCCCGCTGCTACTTCCCGCAGCGATGAATAGTGACAGCCCGCATGGTTGAGTAACGGGCCCAAAACCACCCACAGTTTTCCACCGCGAACACGTGGCCCTGGCTGCATCTAGGAGCGTTTAGAGGGGTAACGGGTCGCTTCCCTGCCCTCGTGAGCGCCTTGCCCGCTTTCTGTTCGATTGCCTCGGCTTCTAGCCCTCGGCCCATGCCGCCCAAATACCCTCCTACCTTTTATAAGGAAAGTTTTTGGTGTTGTTGTTGCTGTTGTTTGTCTCTGGCTTTGTCACATTTTCACCGGCTTAACTACAGGCGACTTTGCTCTTGCTTTTGTAAGAACTATAGAAAGCTTTTACTACTGTAGCCATACAACCTGCTTAGATTCAAGCATTTGCATGCCTTTATGTCGCCCAAATGTACGTGGATTGTGTGTGGATGTCGCCCAAAAGTACGAACTATTTGGGCTGGAATGATTTCATTGGTGCGTTCTAGCGTCGCCCAAATGTACGTAATTGCAGCGGAGCATTCCACAGCGGTGGGAATTGCAACTGGACGCTCAAGGGTTTGAATTGCAGAGGTCCGATAGTGAGAGCACCCCTGCCGCAGCGGTAGAGTGGGCCGGTCTTTTCGCCGGCGCACTCGGGGGGAGGGTATGAGGATCGCCAGCCGATGTGATCGGTTTACTCGGTTCCGGCACTGCCTAAGAAGAGCCTGGACCTGGACGAAGGTACAGCGGGAACGGGCGTCGGGGACGGGTGGAGGATGATGCCGTCCTTGTCTGTTGGAAAGCTCAACCGAAGACCGGGATAGACCTTGGCAACACGATTGATGAGCTGTTTCTTCGACTCGGAACGAAACTTGTAGCGGCTGGTTCTGTTCTCCCAGTCGTATTGGGAACCGAACTGATCGTGCAAAGCTTTCCACGGCACAAGGCGGGACACCTTGAGGCTGAACATGGTCCGGGCGAGCCATACATAGAAGTCCATGGCAAGTGAAGAGGCAGTTAAATGTGGGAGGGCTCGGATGTCTATAGGGATCGGCTTTTCGAGAATGCTTTGCCGGAACTTCTCGCTCAGGGTGATGTACGACGAAAACAGGGCGTCCTGGTCGAGTCCTTTGCGGCTGCCCCACAGCTCGTAGTCCTCCGAAATGAGGGCTGCTTGCCGCTTGTACATCATGGTCTCCTGGTTGTTTTCAACAACTGAGACACTGGCCGAAAAGAGACGAATCATCTCCAGGCGAACATCTTTGATGTAGCGCCCTGTGGTCGGAAAATTCAGCTCGTCTTTCAGGAACCTGGATACGTTCTTTCCCAGCTCGATTACAGTCGCGCTGGGGTGCCTTGCTGCGGCTCGATCTGAACCGAAGGACTTCTTCACCAACTTCCCATCGATTCGGAAGCGCGCATACCAATTTCCGCTGGGGTCATCATCTCGCCGATAAACACCTTTGACTGGAGCTGGCGGCCTGGGCATTTTGGAACCTCGAGAAAAGGCGAAGGTCTCGCCTCCAGAACAGCATGCCGCTGATTGGGATACGTTATCCCGCTTATCCCTGCAATTCTATGCAATGTTTCGCGCGCATCGAATGCTCGAAATGCTAACAAAGTGTCGATATTTACTGCATTGCGTTGCAGGGGGTAGCACCAATTTGCAAAGACAAAAACGCATTCCTAACGCGAAGGTCGCAGGTTGGACTCCTGCCCGGGCCACCATCGCATCAACAACTTACGACAAAGGCTTCAATGGGCTTGCCGGTGCCGCTGACTCCGCCGACGACCCGGGAATCGAGAAGGCTGTAGCTGGGAGGAAGGTCGCTGGCTACCAAATAGGGGTTACCGCCGAACGAAATGACTTTGCCGATACTGGCGGTGCTGGCGGCGAAGAGGTGCCTCCCGAGGCCGTCTGTGAGGATGACGACGTCGTGACCGGGTTTTCCTTTCAGCGTGCTGAAAGGCGTGACTCAATCTAGGTGCGACGCCGAGGAGGGAGTGCCGATTTGCGGTTTCCTAGGGCGATGCCGATTTCTTCCGCAGGTTCGCCGGCTTCTCCGCTACGCGTCTGGGTAGCGGCCCGCAGCGAGGCGAGTTGGCCGAAAAGTGTGAGATCGTTCCCGGGCTCTCTTGGCATGGAGCGGTGTGGAGTTTCTTTGTCTTGCTGGACATGGACTCCTCTATGCACCAGAAAGCCTACTTCACCCAAACCTCCGCCGGCCCACCCTCGACCTGTTGCGCATGGAAAATACCTATCGTGTTATTGCTCCAGACCGGCGGACCTGCGCGGTCCAGCACGATCACTCCGCCTTCGCCGCCTTTGAGCGCGGGCAGTTCCTTGTGGATCATCTGGTCGGCAGCCTGTTGTGATGTCTTGCCTTGCTCCACCAAAGTGCACACTTGGCGGGCCAGCGTGAGCCGAATGAAGTACTCGCCGACTCCCGTCCCGGAGACCGCACAGGAGTGGTCGCTTGCGTAGGTGCCCGCGCCGATGATGGGTGAATCACCCACGCGACCCGGGAGTTTGCCTTGCATTCCCCCGGTTGAAGTGGCAGCCGCGAGATGCCCTTGTGCATCGCGTGCAACGGCGCCCACGGTGCCGAAGCGGTGAGCAAACGTGTACGGACCAGAAAGCACTGGAAGGCCATTCTCGGCCGACACCGGAGGCGTGCCGACAGGGCGAGGTGGCACCGGACGGCCGCTTGCGCGCATCACACCGGCGAACTCCTGCCAGCGCCCTTCGGTAAAGAAGAATGCAGCGGTTTCCTGTTGAAGTCCCTGTGTACGGGAGAAGGCATCGGCGCCCGGGCCCACCATCAGAACATAGGGTGTGTGCTCCATCACAGCGCGAGCCAGCGCGACAGGGTGGCGCGTAAAGTGAATGCTGGCTACCGAACCTGCAGCCAGCGTTGCCCCGTTCATAAGGGAGGCATCCATCTCGTTGGTCCCATCGGCCGCGAAGGCTGCGCCTCGTCCCGCGTTGAACAATGGATCATCTTCCAGGACCTCCACGGATGCTTCCACGGCGTCAAGTGCAGAACCATGACGGGCAAGCACAGCAGAGCCTACGGCGAGCGCCCTGGCTAAAGAGACGTGATAAGCTGCGGCAGTCGCCGCGTCCATGTGCTCCCATTCCGATTCGCCCGCACCTCCGTGAATGGCGATGGCCCAGGGCTGTGCGTGAGCGACGAAGCTCGTGAGAAGAAGCGGCACGAGGAGGTAGGAACGCATGTAGGCCATTCTAACTGCGGATCGGAATCGCGGCGCTATCTTCCGGGTACTCGATCGAGGTGTCCGCGGGACTTATCTCCTCAGGCGCTATGATCATTCGGAGAGATCTCAATCTAATGCCCATCGTTGCTTAAGCAACTGGAACGCCGCTGACCTAGACCCGCTGCTCCCACTGCGCAGCCTTTCAGTTCAAGACAAAGCTAATTCGCCGTTGTGGAATCTATGCTGCAGGCGCTGTTTCCGTTCTCGTGTAGAGAGCCTGCATTCGCAAAGACCCCGAAGTTTACATTGTGATTACCGAGGCAGCGGTTACGATATCGCTGGGGGTGACTGCTTGGTCGTTTCCAATCGCCTGACAGATTCCGTCATTACACCTTCCGTTTATGCGATCACAGGCGTTGCCGATATGGTAGAAAGCGTCGATTGACCGGGCAGAGGAACAGAGGCAATGCACGGCCGCTGTGCAGCGATACGTTACTGTGACGCCTGAGTTCGAGCGGTACGCTAGGTAAGACCCAACGCCAGAGTCTCCGTCGCACGTCTCACGAGCTTCTTCGGGGAAGTGAGTTGCAGGCCAACACATGTGAGGTGGAGGCTGACGATTCCGTGCAGCGTCATCCATATCAGTTCTGCGATTTCGACTGTCGGGGCTTCTTTGCCAAAGCCTTCGCTCTGAAGTCTTATGGCAAGATCAAGAAGCGCTTGATAGGCTTTAGTCCCAGCGCTGTCCTCTTTCTGCTTTCCGAAAGTCGCAGTCATGTATTCCGAGTCACCCATGAAGATAAGCCGGTACATCTCCGGATTCTTTTCCCCATAAGCGACGTAGGCTGCACCGACTGCATGGAGCGCCTCGACCGCCTTCTGCTTAGCGGCTGCCGCTGAGAGGAGTAGAAGCAGTTCTCCGAAGCCCTGTTCGCTAAGCTCCTGGGCCAATTGCTCGCGATTCTCGAAATAGAGATAGATGCTGGCGGCAGAGTATTCAATGCTTTCCGCAAGCTTCCGCATCGACAGCGCCGCGAAGCCTTCTTTGGTGATGATCTTGAGAGCTGCATCGAGGATTCTCTGCCGCTGCTCTAATTTCTCGCGTTCCCGCCGCTCCTGGCTTCCCACTAGGGTCTCCTTGGCTTTTGTACGTATATCATATATTGAATGGTGTTTACCAAACAACGTTCATATAGTAATCTTACGTTCAAGAAAGGAGATTAGCTATGAATGAAATTGCCATCTTTGGAGCTGCCGGAGCGACTGGCAAAAGCATTGTTAGCGCACTCCGTTCGCGGGGTATGACTTATCGTGTTGTTGGTCGCGACCGGGAGCGTCTCACCTCTACGTTTGGGAGTGACCCGCTGGCCGAGGTTATGACCTGGAACCCTGACGAGCCTGCCTCGGTGCATGCGGCAGCGAGTGGAGTAGACACGCTGGTTTACGTTGTGGGTGTTCCTTACTTTCGGAATGAACTGTACCCGGTCCTGATGAAGCAGACGCTCGACGGGGCGATTGCCGCTGGCGTGAAACGGATCGTTCTGCTCGGCACGGTTTATCCATATGGCCTGCCAACGACGTCTCCAGTTTCTGAGACCCATCCCCGAGATCCGACGACGTCCAAGGGCAGGATGCGGAGGGAGCAGGAAGATATCCTGCTCAGAGCGCATGCCGACGGCAAGATTCAGGCGACCATCCTGCGACTGCCTGATTTTTATGGACCTGAAGTGGGTGCGGCCAGCTTTCTGCACCTTGCATTCAAAGCGGCAACGACCGGCGGTACCGCACTGATGATTGGGCCTATCGACACGCCCCACGAATTTCTGTTCGTGCCAGACCTGGGACCAGTGATTCTAGATCTGGCGGCGCAATCGGAGGCTTACGGCCGTGGCTGGAATCTTGCCGGCGCTGGTGTGATTACACAGCGGCAGGCAGTCGCGCAGATCTTTGCAATGGCTCATCGCAAGCCAAAGCTTTTCGTTTTAGGCAAGACACTGGTCCGCGTCACAGGTATGTTCGATCGGATGATGCGCGAGTTTGTCGAAATGCACTACCTTCAGACTTCGCCCGTACTCCTGGACGACTGTGCGCTCGCGGGACTAATCGGACCAATTAAAAAGACATCCTACTCTGAAGGTCTCAGGATTACGTATGAGGCTTACGCCAAAAGCCAAGCTTCGAAGACCGTCTGAAGAACTTCCCCTCTGAACGGCTTCGCACTATGCTGGTTCGTGAGCTTGAATGCTGGTTGTGCAGATGCATAAGGTCTCAAGCCCATGACGTTGGAGGTTCAGGTTCCGGCTCTCTCTGGGAAGCATGATCGTCGTTCGATGACTGGTGATTAGAACCTAAGTTGCGCCTCGCCCACGAAGCGAGTTCGAAGCGCAAACGTTCTGGCGTTAGATCGGTTGCGTTTCCAGTCATGCGGGCACAACACCAGACTGATCCATAGAGAAGAGCCTCGAACTCGCCTGGATGCAGCCACGACAGTCAGTGTGTGTACAGACAGTGATCCACAAGGAGCTCTGTAATGGAGAGCATTCGTGTATCCCATCCGATGCGGTGGGCCGTGATGGCCGAGATTGTTCTTTTTGCTTTGTCCGGCATCTCGCAAAGGGCTGGTATCTCGCAGACGGCGCACTATGACGAGCCCTTTCGGCCACAGGTCCATTTCTCTCCTCGCGAGCACTGGACGAATGATCCAAACGGTCTGGTCTACTTCCATGGTGAATACCATCTATTTTTCCAGTACAACCCCTTTGGGGATACATGGGGACACATGAGTTGGGGACACGCGGTCAGCACAGACATGCTGCATTGGCATGAGCTTCCCATTGCTCTTCCTGAAAAGGACGGCATGATGATCTTCACGGGCAGCATTGTTGTCGATCGTAAGAACAGCAGCGGATTTTGTTTGCCTGATACGGAATGCCTCGTTGCGATCTATACGGGAAGCAGGGAACCGCCTCAGATTCACCGGCAGACGCAGAACATCGCTTTCAGCCGGGACAAGGGTCGTACCTGGACGCCGTTTGCCGGGAATCCGGTCCTCGATCTACAGCTAGGCGACTTCCGCGATCCGAGTGTGTCGTGGAATGAAGAGGCACGTCAGTGGATTATGGCTGTGTCCCTTCCGAAAGAACATAAAATCCGGTTCTACGCTTCGCCGGATCTAAAGACATGGGCACAGCTGAGCGAGTTTGGTCCCGCTGGCGACATCGCCGGCGATTGGGAATGTCCGGACTTGCTGAAGGTTCCTTCTGCAAATGGCAAAGACAGTATCTGGGCGTTAAAGATAGGCCTGAATCCGGGTGCTCCGCAAGGCGGTTCAGGGGAGCAGTATTTTCTTGGGAGCTTCGACGGTAAGGCATTCACACCTTCTCTTAAGCACGGAGCGCATGGGTGGACCAATTACGGCAAAGATGACTATTGCGCTATCAGCTTCAATGGTCTGCGAAAGAATCAGCATCCCATTCTTCTCGGCTGGATGAATAACTGGCAGTATGCGGCAAAGTTGCCTACATCCCCCTGGCGGGGGCAGATGAGCCTGCCGCGCCGGCTGTCGTTCATGAAGGACGAAGCCGGATTGGCTTTGAGGCAGAAACCGGTCATCGATCGTCTTCGTGGCGTTAGCGCACCGATCACTGTTCAATCAGGTGTCGACCTTCGTGGCGTAGATATCGCTCAGACGACGATTCCTAACGAACTTGATCTGCACTTTGAAAAGCCTTCGGAGGACGTGTTCGGTGTGCGCCTCTACTCCGACGAGCAGCACTGGACAGAGATAGGTTTTGACCGGCAGAAGGGCGAGTTCTATATCGATCGCACACGATCGGGTACTGCACCTTCACCGGCATTTCCGGCAAGGACGACAGCTCCGCTTGTCGCAAGTCGACCTTATAGCTTACGGCTGGTTGTCGACCGCTCCTCGGTAGAGGCCTATGCACAAAATGACACGATTGCCATGACTAACCTGATCTATCCTGTATCGCAGAACAGCAAAATTCAGCTTTTCTCCGCAAGTGGGAAAGCAGTTGCAGTCAAGGGCAGGACGTGGAAGCTGCACTCGATCTGGAGGTAATGATTGCGATGTTTCTGGCCGCTGCTTGTCATGGATGCACTGCTCATCTTAATCGCGCCCATAGCAAAGGGCGAAGGCTTGACCCTCCTCACACCAGCCCCGTCAGCTAGACCTCACATCAATGGTCCGCGCCTGTACGGTGCACGCCCGGGTCGCGAATTCCTTTACCGGATTCCATGCACAGGAGCGCGACCAATAACGTTTTCAGCGCCAGGTCTTCCGCCTATGCTCCACTTGGATTCTGCCAGTGGAATCATCTCCGGTCGTGTTCCGGAGATGAAGGGCGAATATGCCGTAGAACTGAGAGCGTCGAATGCAGAAGGAGAGGCGAAACGTGTTTTCAAGATCGTCGTTGGCGACACGATCGGCCTCACTCCACAGATGGGGTGGAATGATTGGTACACCTATTACGACAGGGTCACCGACCGCGACATCCGAACCGCGGCTGATACTCTGATTGCTTCTGGCATGGCCGACTATGGCTATCAATTCATCAGCATCGATGATGGATGGGCGACAAAGCCTGATTCGACTGACCCTCTGCTTAACGGCCTGGCGCGTAGTGCATCCGGTACTATCCTGCCCAATAAGCGTTTTCCCGATATGGCGGCACTCACCGCCTCCATACACGCGAAGGGCCTCAAGGCGGGCATCTATACCTCGCCTGGCCCAACGACCTGCGCAAAATTTGAAGGCTCTTATCGGCACGAGTCTGCAGATGCGCGACAGTTTGCGGACTGGGGCTTCGATCTCTTGAAATATGATTGGTGCTCCTACGATCAGGTCTCTGGCGGAAGAGCACTGGAGCAGCTGAAAGCTCCTTACGTTTTGATGGGAGAGATCCTCAAAGCTCTGGATCGCGACATCATATTCAACATCTGTCAGTACGGGATGGGAGAGGTGTGGAACTGGGGTGCTGACGTGGGCGCAAACTCATGGCGAACCACCGGCGATGTCGGTGTACTTGGTGAGACCAGCCTTCCGGGGTTCTACCATGCAGCGCTCGCCAACTCCGTGCATGACAAGCAGGCCGGCCCCGGCGGATGGAATGATCCGGACTACATCCTGATCGGGACAATCGGCAATGCAAGAGACTACACGGAGCCTGCGCATCCAACCAGCTTGACGCTGAACGAGCAGTACAGCTATATGTCGATGTGGGCGCTTATGGCCTCGCCCTTGTTCTTCAGTGGCGACATGGCTCAACTCAATAAACAGACTCTCAATGTTCTCTGTAACTCTGAAATTATCGATGTCGATCAGGACCCTCTTGGTAGACAAGGTAAGGTCGTTCGTCGCACCAAACAGGAGCTGATTCTCTCCAAGCCGCTTGAGGATGGATCGGTCGCGGTCGGGCTGTTCAATCTCACCAGAGCGTCACGAACTGTAGCCATCTCCTGGTCGAAGTTGGACGTAAGAGGATCGCAGCAGGTTCACGATCTTTGGAGACAAGAAGACCTGGGTAAGTTCTCGAGCGGCTTCGTTGTAAAGATTCCCAGTCATGGAGTTACTATGATTCGCGCCACAAGGACCAGCAAGCATTGACGAACTGCGCGTCGTCAGCAGATCTCCCACTGCGCGTGTTTGCCCCGGGAATGATAGCTGCTGTACTTCGATGCTTTGCTTGGCAAACAGCATTCCATCAAGCACGCCGGACGCTACGCCTCCATATACTTGAGACGCGATATGAGCGCATAGTCCTATATGCGGTAGTGCTGATAGCGGTCTGCTCAGCTTTAAATGGAGCGCCTTTCATCGCATGGACGATATCTGCACGCCGGCTACACTCTGGTACTCGCGTTATCTGTGGATGCCGCTCGAGACCGCCCATGGTTGGCTTTCGTTGCCGCAACCTAGGGATTGGTCGATCGACATCGAAAGTGGCAGTGCCCTCCTTAACTAAGAACGCCCTGCGCGGTGAGCCCCTCTATCTGGATGCACTACCAAGCGTAGGGCGTTCTATACGGGAGTCCGTTGGCCGCATTCAGTGGTGTGCGGCTGCGCCTGGGGTCCCTCCAGGCAGTCTGACCATGGGCTGCGCGCCGACTTGGCACAGAATAGGCTTACCGTCTAGACGGAAGCGAGGCAGCCTCGCATCGATCGTATCTTCGTCCTTTTCATCACGGGGTATAATAGTGCTCGAAGCGGGAGTAGCTCAATGGTAGAGTAGCGGCTTCCCAAGCCGTTGGTTGCGGGTTCGATCCCCGTCTCCCGCTCCAATTCCAGGCTCCTTCCAGTCATATCTGAACTGAAAGGACTCTCATACGCTTCTGGAAGCCTTTCCGTTCAGGCGCAGTGCCTAGTGGGCGAGGCTGGCCGTCTTCACATTTGTTCTTGAGGAGTGGTCCGCAAGTGTCTGTGCCTCTGGAATGAACGTGACCGCTTTCGCAATCTCGGGGTCCCAATCAGCGCGAACTTTGAGTCCTTCTAGTTGACCGAATTGCGAGGTAAAGAGCCCGCTTTTGATGCTCGCCTTAAGCCAGTCAGACACGCTGTTCAGGTCCGCCTCGGTATACTCGACATCTTTTGACTTTAAGAAATCCTTGAACTGCGCCATAACCGCATCGTCGACCTGGAACTCTTTCGTGACGGTGTGGGTGGCGAGATAGTGCTTGCTGAAGTTGAAGAAGGCGTAGTGCTGGAGCAGGGTGTCCTGGAAGTGATTCGATTTGGGTGTATCGATCTTCTCGTCAGGAGTGATACCGCCACCTCCGTATACCGTGCGGCCGGAGTCGGTCAGCTTGACCTCGCGATTGGCACCCTTTTCGACCCCATCGCGAAGATAGTAGTAGTCATAAAGCGAGATGTTGCTGTAATTGCGTTGAATCAGGCGGCCTGAAGGCGTGTAGTAGTGATAGGTGGTCAAGGCCAGACCGGTGTTTTCAGATACCTGAAAGACGGTCTGCACGAGACCCTTGCCAAAGGTCGTTTCGCCTACGATTAAGGCGCGGTCATGATCCTGAAGAGCACCGGAGACAATCTCTGCAGCCGATGCAGTATTACGGTTGACCAGGACGACGATGGGATACTTCGGACCTTCCTCGCCGTGCGATGCGCGGTAAACCTGATCGGGGAAGGCACGTCCCTTTTGTGAGACAACGATCTGTCCTTTTTGCAGGAACTTGTCGGACATGTTAACGGCTTCATTCAACAGGCCACCGGGGTTTCCGCGCAGATCGATTACCAGGCCCTTGATTTCGCCGAACTTGTCGACTGCATCGCCGACCTCGCGGCTGGTTGTCTCCATAAAGTTCGTTACATGAATGTAGCCGATGCCGGGGCGAACCAAGAACGACAGGTCGACCGAGTAACGTGGAATCTCATCGCGGACAAGGTCGAATACAAGCGGCTTGGCGGTTCCTTCGCGCTCGATGGTGACCGAGACGTGGGTACCTTTCGGGCCTTTCAGCAGGGTGGCAACTGCAGCTGAGTCCAGGTTTTCGGTGGTCTTGCCATCGATGTTCGCGATGATGTCGCCGGGACGAATGCCGGCCTTGAACGACGGCGTACCCTCGAACGGGGCAAGAACGACGACACGCAGCGCGTTACCGATCAACTGTGGCTGGATCTGCATGCCGACGCCGTAATACTTGCCATGCTGGTCCTCGCGCATCTGGGCGAAGGCCTTTGGATCGTAGAAGTTCGAGTGCGGGTCGAGCACATGCAGCATTCCAGGGATAGCGCCGTCGTAGATGGCCTTATCGGTCTTGTCGCCGGTCAAGGGCTCTGCATAGTTTTGTTCGACAACCGAGTAGACATCTGTGAATGAATGCAGCGAGTCGCGCAGGGTCGACTCGTCCGAAGCCGATTGGGCCGCAACCTTCTGGCTGATAACGGAGCCCAGGACGGCACAGGCAGCAAGGAACACGGTGGCGGAGAGGAGTGCGCGTCGGGTACGTGGGGCCATCGCTGGGGGAAACCTCGGAGAGAAGGACGCATGGAACTACGTGCTGCGTTGGACGGAGTATACACCGGGACGTAAGCTTAGGTGAGCTTCGGGCAGTCCGGAATAGGACGGAAGCCGCCAAAGATGACGCATTTTTTAAGGCTCCGTTCAAACATCAAGTTGCGTCCTGCTCCATCTCATTCGGAACCTGCGAAGGATAGGCAAGCGGGAGCATATGCACCTATAAGTCTCTCCAGACACCCGAGGCCTCGGATGCCCTGAGTGGGCGAACGGCTTGATACGTCGTCAACCTTCGTTCGTCTGCATCGAGAGTTGGCCGAACCAAAGCTGGCAATACTGGTCAGGACGGTTTCACGACTGCATTCGCCTCATGTCGTACATGGCAGTTAGAATTACTTAACTTGGATATCGGCTGCATTGGAGACGAGTCCAAAGAACAGGAGCCGGTGGCTGGCAGCGTCCACCGTGCGTGTAGCGTGGTTGTAGACCGACATACGAGTGACACTATACGAGTGACAATGAACCTTAGAATTTCGCAATATGCGGTCGTGTGTGGGCTAAGCCTGCTGACACTTCCGGGTGTGGTGGCCGCACAGGCTCCGCGGTATCAGAGCCCTTTTAACACGCCACCGTCGCAGACGAAGGTCAATCTGCCGACATCGACTGCCATCACGCCAAACGGTCAGGTGGTTGAGGATGTAGTCGCGCGTGTTAACGATCAGATCATCAGCAGCAGCGATGTCGAACGAAGCGAACAGCAGCTTGCGCAGGAGTTGCAGCAGAGCAACGCAAGTCCGGCCGAGAGTGCGGAGCGGCAGAAGAATCTGTTACGCGACATGATCGATCAGCAGTTGCTGCTCTCGCGCGGCAAGGAGCTTGGCATCAACGCCGATGCTGAGATGGTCCGCCGGCTTGACGACATTCGTAAACAGAACAAGCTCGATACGATGGAAGACCTCGAAAAAGCGGCACGTCAGCAGGGCGTCTCCTACGAAGATTTCAAAGCGAACATCCGCAATGGCGTGATCACGCAACAGGTGGTTCGTGACGAAGTAGGACGCAGGCTGCAGCTCTCGCCGGCCCAGGAGCAGGCGTACTATGATGCGCATAAGCAGGACTTCACGCAACCAGAGCAGGTTCGCCTGAGCGAGATTCTGATTCCAACGGCAGTCGACGCTAACGAGTCGGCCGTGGCCCAGGCGCAGGCGAAAGCCGCGGACGTGGAAGCCAAGCTGAAGGCTGGAGCGAAGTTCGACGACCTCGCAAAGACCTACTCGGGGGGGCCTACCGCATCGCAGGGTGGGGACCTCGGCCAGTTCAAGCATGGCGCGCTGGCCAAGGTGCTCGAGGACCAGACGTTCCCATTGAGCGCAGGCGAGGCGACTGCGCCGATCCGCACCAAACAGGGATTCGTTATTCTCAAGGTGACGGAACACACCCCAGCGGGAGTTCCGCCTATCAAGGACGTCGAACCGCAGATTCAGGAAGTGATGTACATGCAGCAGATGCAGCCCAAGCTGCGTGAGTATCTGACCAAGCTGCGCGAGGATGCTTACATCGATATCAAGCCGGGATATGTCGATTCAAGCGCCAGTTTGAAGCAGACGAAGCCAATTTTCACGGCGTATACGCCTCCTGTCGTAAAGAAGAAGAGAGTCGTTCAGAAGCAGCGATTCGATCGGGGCGGCAGATTTTCAACAGCCAGCATGCCGCAGCCTGCTCTGCTCGCCGGAGGCTCATCGACTGCATCAGCTGCCGCTTTGCCTGCTGCACCAGCGTCCGGAGTGCCTGCCACAGCGCCCGATGCGGCGATGCCCGCCGCCGCGGTACCCGCTGCAAACTCCAATCCTGCGCTGGCAGCACCGGCACCCGCGCCTCCAAAGTCGGTCACATCGACGGACGGTCCGATGGCTAAGATCACCAGGCGCAAGAAGGTAAAACGGGAGAAGGTTCGCTTCGGGCAGGCACCGCGCAATTCGCTGCCCGCGGGATCGTCGCTGGCGGGAATGGCCGGGGACGAAGGATTGGGAACGGATCATGCAGGGGAGCTCCCGATAGATGGAAAGACAGTGGAAGCAGCTCCTGGTACGGCGATTGCGCCGCTTGACGCGTCTACTTCGAGCTCTCCCGATGTTAACCCGCTGACACCTGCTGCGCCGGAGCAGAAGACGCGGTACAGTTCACGGGCGAAATCAGTGGCCGCGGCGAACACGGCCAAGAAGACTGCAAAGCTGAGGGAGAAGGCTATAGCGACTCCCATTCCGGTGAGCGATGATGAGAAGACCGCGTCGCAGACTCAGGCCGCTCCGCTTGGATTGAGTGGAGATATGGCAAAGAAGCCGAAGAAGAAGCGTGCGAAGGGTGAAGCGAAGGAGCGGTTGCAGAACCAGCCCAAGCAACCCGCGCCTCCTCCGCCGATTGAGACCCCGGCGAGGGCCGCAGATCGTGGGACTTCCTACGAGGGAACCGCCGGTCCAGCGAAGCAGGCTCCGCAATCGGATAGTACGCCGCTGCCGCCGGTCACCTCACCCGCATCACCCGCGCCACCGACGACGCCCGCGACGCCTGGATCGCCGATCCCAGCGTCGCCTCCGCAGTAGCCAGGCAGAGCCGCAGGCGACGCGAGGGCCTTGGCTCTCGCGTCACTTCTTGGTACCGGGTTTCTAAACCGAACGGGGTATGCTGGGCGAATGAAAGACTTCTTTGTGGCGGATGCGGGGAAGTTCGAGAATGAAACGGTAACGGGCTACTTTGCGGTTTCGTCGATCTCTGTCCGAGACCGGAAGCAGGCAGGGCAGTATCTTGCGCTGACGCTGGGCGATAAGACCGGGACCTTCGAGGCACGCATGTGGGAGGAGTTCGCCGACGTGATCGCCACCTGTTCTGAAGGCTGCTACGTGAAGGCGCAGGGGCAGATCAGCAGATATCAAGGCAAGTTCCAGATCACGCTGCAGAAGCTTCGCAGCGCAGCGGAGTCCGAGGTGGACGCTGCCGATTTTCTTCCGGCGACGCGGTTCGATGTAGCGGAGATGCTGACGGAGCTGCGCGGCTATGTGTCCGGCTTCGCGAACGAAGATTTGAAGCGGCTGGTGTTCAGCTTTCTCGATGACGAGGAGATTGGTCCCGCGTTCCAGGTGGCGCCGGCGGCCAAGGCGCTGCATCACGCGTGGCTGGGCGGTCTGCTGGAGCATGTGCTTACGCTGGTCCGGGTCTGTCTCGCGACAGCGCCGTTCTACCCGGAGGTGAATCCTGACCTGCTGGTGACAGGGGCGATCCTGCACGACATCGGCAAAGTTCGTGAGCTGCACTGGAGTACAACCTTCGGCTACACACTCGAGGGCCAGATGATCGGGCACATCAGCATCGGGCAGGGTATGCTGCGCGAGAAGGTGCGGGCACTTGCGGCGTTCCCCGAGCGACTGCGTGTGCTGGTCGAGCATATGCTCCTGAGCCATCATGGCAAGCTGGAGTTCGGCTCTCCCAAGCTGCCGATGACGCCCGAAGCGCTGCTGCTGAGCACGCTCGACGACCTTGAAGCAAAGATGCAGACGATGCGGAGCGAGTTCGGCAAAGCCGGGGCAAGCGGCAGGAGCGCGGCGGAGGTGACGGATTGGGTGCGGTCGATGGAACGTCCTCTGCTGAACACCTCGGCGTATCTGAAGGATGAGTAGCGCGTGGCTTCGAACGAGTAATTTGGGTGAGGTCGCCCGGGCTGCTGTTGTTACAATCTGAGTTTGACCTTGAGCAGCAAATACAGCCGGGAAAGTCACTAGGAATGTTGCGCTTTTCGACAGCGGGGGAGAGTCACGGCGAGAGCCTGATCGCGATGGTGAGTGGCATGCCGGCGGGTGTGCCGGTTGCGCAGGAGTACGTCGACCACGAACTCTGGCGGCGGCAGCAGGGTTATGGCCGGGGTGGCCGGATGCGGATCGAGCGGGATTCGGCGCACATCCTCAGTGGTGTGCGGCATGGTAAGACGATCGGCTCGCCCATTGCGATGTCGCTCGCGAACAAGGATTGGAAGAACTGGATGGAGATCCTGCCGGTTGAAGCGGGAGATCAAGCGCTCCATAAGGCGGTCGCTTCGCCCAGGCCCGGCCACGCGGATCTTGCGGGCAGTCTGAAGTACGACTTCGCCGATGCCCGGTATGTACTCGAGCGAGCCTCTGCGCGGGAGAGCGCGGCGCGCGTTGCCGCAGGCGCTATCGCCAAGCTGCTGCTCCGGGCGTTCGGGATCGAAGTGGCGAGCCATGTCATCCGGGTGGGCAGGGCGGAGCTGGACCGGCCGGCACAGTGGGAGGAGATCGCCGCGCTGCAGTCAAAGCAGGCGGTTCTGTTGAACTGTGTCGACGAGGCGAGCGAGGCCCGTATGAAGGCAGAGGTGGATGCGGTGCTGCGGACGGGCGATACGATCGGCGGCGTCTTCGAGGTGGTCGTGCATGGGCTGCCGCCGGGCGTCGGGACCCATACGAACTGGGATGAGCGCATGGATGGCCTGCTCGCCCAGGCAGTGATGAGTCTGCAGGCGGTCAAGGCCGTCGAGATCGGGCGCGGAGTTACGGCGGCGGAGTCGCTGGGCTCGGCTGTGCATGATGCGATTGGGTATGAGGGTACCGGCAGCCATACCCGGTTTTCCCGCGAGCAGAACAATGCCGGCGGAATCGAAGGGGGCATCTCAAATGGGGAGGATGTCGTGGTGCGCGGCTATCTGAAGCCGATTTCGACCTTGCGCCGCCCGCTTGGCTCGGTGAACTTTGAGACGCGGGAGCCGGTGAAGGCCGCGTACGAACGCAGCGATGTCTGCGTCGTTCCAGCGGCGGGTGTGGCGGCCGAAGCAATGGTCGCGCTTGCGGTGGCGCGGCTGGCAGTGGAGAAGTTCGGCGGTGACTCGCTGCGGGAGATGGACCGGAATTTTAAGGGTTATTGCGAACAGATTCGGGCGTACTGAGTGATCGAGACTGCTCTAGTGCTCAAGACGGGCTATGACGGAGACGATGGGAAAGATTCATGAGGTCGTGAAGTATCCGAATCCCGTGCTGGCAAAGCGCGGTGAGCCGGTGACGGTGTTTGACGGGAAACTGAAGAAGCTTGTCGACGAGATGTTCGACAGCATGTACGCGGCGCAGGGAATCGGCCTCGCGGCACCGCAGATCAGTATCTCGAAGCGAATTGCCATCGTCGATGTCAGCTTCCAGAAGAATTCTGAGGACAAGGTCGTCCTGATCAATCCGGAGATCGTGGATCGCAATGGGAGGCAGGTCGAAGAGGAGGGCTGCCTCAGCCTGCCCGAGATTCGCGAGAAGGTAGCCCGCGCGGAGTGGGTGAAGGTCAAGGCCCAGGACGTGACTGGGAAGTGGGTCGAGGTCGAAGGGGAGGAACTGCTGGCGCGCGCGCTCCAGCATGAGATTGACCACCTGGACGGTGTCCTGTTCATTGATCATCTAAGCCGGTTGAAGCGCGATCTGGTATTGCGCAAGATCAAGAAGCTGCAGAAGAATGGGGAGTGGTAGCGTGAAGCTGGTATTTTGCGGAACACCCGACTTCGCGGTCCCGACCTTGAAGGCCGTGCTCGCCGCTGGACATGAAGTGGCGCTCGTGATCACGCAGCCGGATCGCTCCGTGGGACGGACGCAGGCGATCGAGGCGTCTCCCGTCAAAAGACTCGCGCTCGAGCTCGGGATTTCAGTGGTGCAGCCGGAAAAGCTCAAGAACAACCTCGAGCTCCGCGCACAGCTTAAAGGCATCACTCCAGAGGCAATTCTGATCGTGGCGTACGGCCGCATTATTCCACAGTGGATGCTCGATCTGCCGCCGCTCGGCAACATCAACCTGCATGGATCGCTGCTTCCGAAATACAGGGGCGCGGCACCGGTTCAGTGGGCTATAGCCGATGGCGAAAAAGTTACGGGTGTGACGACTATGCGGATCGATGCCGGGCTCGACACGGGCGACCTGCTGCTGGCAAAGGCAGTGCCGATCGGGTCGGAGGAGACGTCGACGGATGTGTTCGAAAGTCTGGCAGCGATTGGGGCGGAGTTAATGGTGGAGACTGTGCACGGGCTCGCCAAGGGATCGATCGCTCCACAAGCACAGGATCATGCGCTGGCTACGCTGGCCCCAATTCTCAAGCGGGAGGATGGGGCGATCGACTTTCGGCGGACGGCGCGTATCAGCTTTGACCGGTGGCGGGGGTTTCAGCCGTGGCCCGGTGCGTACACAACGCTAGGCGGAAAAAAACTGATCGTGCATCGGATGAGCGTTGTGGATGAGACAGCAGCAGGCGAGCCCGGAGAGTTGCGTACACGGGATGAAGATTTGCTGGTGATCTGCGGTGAAGGGTCAGTGCTTGCCTTGACCGAGGTCCAGCTAGAAGGCAAGCGGCGGATGAGCGCGGCCGATTTTCTGCGCGGCTCTCCGGTCGCTAGCGGCGAGCGCCTCGGACTATGAGCAAAGTGGCCGGGAAGAGAGTGTCTGGGAAGAACGTTTCTAGCGATCAGGCGGTGAGCAGAGGACAGGCGAACATTCCCAAGGGATCAGGAGCGCCCAGGGTCTCCCCAGGCCGCCGAGTTGCGTTCGAACTTCTGACGCTCGTTGTCGACAGAAAAGGGCATAGCGACGAACTGCTGCACTCGGCACGTACTGAGGCGTTGTCGCCAGAGGATCGCAACCTGACCACGGCGCTTGTGATGGGGGTGCTGCGCTGGCAGATCGCCCTCGATGTCCGGGTACGCACCTTGCTAGAACGCCCGGAGCAGCGCTTAGCCGAACCGGTTGCGATCGCCCTGCGCTTGGGCGCATTCCAGCTACTTCATATGGACCGGATCCCGGCACATGCGGCATTGAGTGAAAGTGTCGAGATCTGCAAGCTGGCCAACCAGCCTCACGCTGCAGGCATGGTGAACGCGATCCTTCGCAAGATGGCAGCGGCCCAGAAGCCGGGTACACGCATCTTCGAATCGGTTCCCGCCTTCGCTGAGCGGCTTGGGCATCCACGGTGGCTGGTGGAGCGATGGTCTGCGGAGTATGGGCGGGATGTCGCCCTCGCAATCTGTGAAGCCGGCCAGCAGGAGCCCACCGCGGGTGAGATGTTTCCAGAAGCAGGAGGCGTCCTGCCGCAGACCTTGCCCCTTATGGACGATGGTTCGCGTCTCGTGGCGGAGCTAGCGGCCGTCGCCATGCCGTCGCGGGAGGAGGGCGTGGCTGCAGCTCTCTGGGATTGCTGTGCGGCGCCCGGCGGCAAATCATTGATGCTGGCCCTGCGCTCCCCAGGCGTCGGGATCGTGGCGACAGATATCAGTTCTCGACGACTTGCGCAGATGGAGACGAGGTTCGAACGTTATGCTTACGCGAGCACTATCGAGTGTTCGGTGAACGATGCGACCCAAGCTGTCGATTCAAAGGATTTCCGGCGATTCAACCTGATCCTCTGCGATGTGCCGTGCAGCGGGACGGGAACGCTGGCGCGGAATCCTGAGATCCGCCACCAGCTCGGTGTAGAGGACATAGCGCGGCAGGCAGAGCGGCAGCGGGCTATCCTGCATGGAGCGTTTCAGCGCCTCGCCCCCGGTGGGCGACTGGTCTACTCCACCTGCTCGCTTGAACCTGAGGAGAATGAACGCGTGGTCGAGACGCTTGCCGGCGCACGCAGGCTGCCGATCGGAGGCTTTCTCGGGAAGCTCGCTTCGGCAGGAGTGCTCGAAGAGGATGTCGCGAGTCATCTGCTTACGACCGCAGTGCGGGATGGAGCGCTGCGCACCTTGCCTGGCGTGCATCGGTGCGATGGCTTTTATGCTGTTGTGCTGGAGCGGGTGGACGAATCACCATTGGTATCTATCCCGAACCGACCACGGATGATCACAGAAGAGCGTGGATAGGCTCGTCTTATGCGTGATCGCCATGAGCCGCATGACTCCTTGTAAATGACACTGGGTATACATCCCGACATTACTGCAGGGTATCTTTGACGCGCTCCAGATCCTGTCCTCTTATCGTCCTGGCTTTGCTACTTTATAGCTCATGATCCCTGGCCTCGAAACAGATCGTCTTCTCTTGCGCCCGCTTCAGCTTGCCGATGCAACGCAGACTCAGTTGCTCTTTCCAAAGTGGGAGATTGTCCGGTTCCTGAACGCATCCGTTCCCTGGCCCTATTCTAGCGATGGAGCATTCACGTTCTATCGATATGTTGCTCTTCCAGCGATAGAACGCGATGTTGCTCTTCCAGCAATAGAACGCGGAGACGAATGGCACTGGACCCTCCGACTGAAACAGTCGCCAGATCAGCACATAGGCAGCATTCTTCTGAGCGATCGAGCCGGGGAAAACAGGGGTTTCTGGTTGAGTCTGCCGTGGCATGGGCAAGGCCTGATGACCGAGGCAGTGACGGCAGCGAATGACTTCTGGTTCAATGTTCTGGGTTTCAGCGTTTTGCGTGCTCCCAAAGCTATCGCGAACGCTGGATCCAGGCGCATCTCCGAGAAGACCAGAATGCGGAGAATCGCCACCATGGAGCGTTTATGTCTCTGGTCGATTGCCGGCGGAGCTATGGGAGATCACTGCTGAAGAGTGGCGTACCGCGAAGCTTCGGAAGGCGGATCGATGAACTCCGGGGCGTTCTTCTAACTACCCAGCGTCAGGCGTACGCCTTCTCCTTTGACGGCGCGATGGCCAGCAGCAGGCATCTGCGAAGCCACAGGGCCGTCGGCCGGGGAAACGGCTACAGGAGTTGGGCCTGGAGGGACTGCACCATTGGCAGGAGTTGCGCTCACGGCATCCGGCGGCGTGGCCGCGATCACGTAAAGCCCTAGCGCGGCGGCCCGGCTGGATGCGGTGGAAAAGCTCAATCCGACCAGTGAGGGCATGACGAAGGCGGAGCGCGGGTCACCTTTCTCGCTGAGGAGCAGGCTGACGCGGGGGCTATCGACTCCGTCTGCATTCGGCGGAGGGGTCTGGGCCAGTACGATCCCGGACTCACCCGGCGCGGGAAGATGCGCTACGCTTCCTAGGTCGAGCGACAGACGGCGGATCGTCATCTCCGCAAGGCGCTCGCCCGCGCCACTGACGTCGGGAATCGAGACTCTCTGTGGACCTAAACTCTCGATTGCGCGGACCTCCCACTCATGACGCACGATCGTACCGGGCGCGGGGACCTGTGAGGTGATGTGGCCGGCGGGAACTGTCGTTGAGTAGAAACGGCTGATCAGGACGAGGTTCAGGCCGCGATTGTTCATTTTCTGGTTGGCATCGGTAACGGTGAGGCCAACAAGGTTAGGAACCTCCACCTGGCCGCCGTGGATGGCGAGGCGCATAGTTCCAAAGGCAAACAGCAGGACGGTCAACAGCATCGCCAGGCCACCGAAGACGAGATTAAAGAAGCGCTTCATTGCAAGGCTAAGAATACAGCGTAGTTTGGTTTGAAGGCGACCGTGCTCGAACCGGGTATAGCAGCTCTCATTTCGGCTAAAGCGTGATCAGCGACGGTTGTCGGTCGCGGGTTCGGGATGGATAAGCAGGCGGCTCACCACGGGAGCGTCCTGTTTGAAAGCGCCTTCGAGCGCGGTGATCACCTCGTGCACACGCGCCATGGGAAGATCGTCCGACAGCGTGCAATGACAGCTAACCTGGACACGATCGTTCGTCTTGGTAACGAAGACCTCATGGATGTCGCGGATCTCGGGGAAGGAAGCGGCGGCGCGGCGAAGGCGCATCTCCAGCTGCCGGTCTCGTTCGAGCGATGCCGGTTTCTCAATGGTGGCAGGCTCGCTCTCGATGTGAGTAAGGATGGTGGCGATGGCTGGGACCTCTCGTCGGATCTCGGACTCGAGCTGCGTTACCAAGTCATGGGCGCGGCGCAGCGACAGGGTTTCGCCTACTTCGAGATGTTGCTCAAGGTGCAGGGCACCGTCGTATTGCTGCACGCTCACATCGTGGATGGAAAGATTGGATCGTGCGGCGACCGCGCGAACTCGATCGTGGATGCTCTCGGCGCGCGAGGCGGTTGGTACGGAGTGGACAACGACGTCGGCTCCAGGTAGTTGCCGCTGAACCGAGGCGGTGGCAGCCTTCGTGATCTGCTCAGAGCGCTGAAAAGTCAGGTTACGGGGCATACCGAGCGTTAGGTCGGCAAAGTAGTTGGAGCCGGAGCGCCGCGTCCGCACCCGGTCGACCGAGATGATGCCGTCGATAGCCGCCAGATCGCGAATCAGGTCGCGGCGCATCTGGACGCGTGTCTCTGCCGGTGTTGCATCGAGCAGCGCATCCACAGTTTGCCTGGCCAGCCGCCAGCTCACACGGAGGATGATCATCGAAACGACAATAGCGGCGATAGGGTCGGCGAGCTCAAGCAGGGGAAGCTGCCAATGTTGCCCGGCGAAGGTCGCACCCAGGCCGAGCAGCACGGCGAAGGAGGACCACATATCCGTCCCGAAGTGGATCGCATCTGCTTCGAGCGCCGGGCTGCCGTGCTGCTGTGCGACACGGTACAGATTGCGGGAACGAGAATAATCAACGCCGATCGAGAGCAGCAGAACCGCAAAGGGCCAGATCGAAGGGACGAGAGCAAGGTGCTGGCGGAAGAAGATGCGGCGAATGGCCTCGGTCATAATCCAGACACAGGATCCAAGCATGAGAAAGGTTTCGACGAAAGCGGAGAGGCTCTCGATCTTTCCGTGCCCGTAGTTGTGCTCCTCATCCGCCGGCCGATCCGAGACCTGCACTGAGAAGAGTGTCAGCGCTGCCGCTATCAGGTCGATGCTGGAGTGCGCAGCTTCGGACAGCATACCGAGCGAACCGGTGAAGAGCCCGGTCAGGAGCTTGAGCAGCGTGACGGCGAATGCGGCAAAGACAGATGCCAGTGCAGCCGCTCGCTTCGCCGCGTGTGTCTGCGCCGGCCGCTCGGTAGTCACCGTTGGGTCCATAGGCAGATCGTATAGTGTGCTCGCGGTGAAGGTGTCGGATTCATGGTGCTGTCTCAGGGTTTTGTCGCGCGATAGAGGCCTGCGACTCCAAAGGTATAGCTCGTCCAGGAAGCCTGGATAAAGCCAGCCTGACAGATCATGTGCAGCATGCGCGGCGGCCGCGGAAAGCGTTCGACGGATGCAGGCAGGTAGCTGTAGGCGCCCGAGTCGCCCGAGATCAACCCTCCCAGCTTCGGAAGCACTTGCTTGAAGTACAAGGAGTACAAAGCGCCGACGACGCCATCCGGCTGATTGCAGTCGAGAATGCCGATCTGGCCGCCGGGAGCGAGGACGCGAAAGAGTTCCGCGAGTCCCTCTTCGTAGTTTGCAAGATTGCGGAAGCCGAAGGCCGACGTAACAAGATCGAGTGATCCGGAGGCGATGGGCAGGTGCAGCGCATCGGCTTCGATGGCGATGATGTTGCGGGAGGCGAACTTGGCAGCCCCGCGCACGAGCATATTGTGGGAGAAATCGACGGCCAGAATCGGCGCTGGCATAGTCGGCGCTGTCGCGGTCTGCGCTGGTGCGCTGTCACGCCTGGGCCGATACTTGTCCAGCGCGAGCGCCATGTCTCCCGTCCCGCAGCAGAGATCGAGGACGACCCTGTGCGGCTGCCGCAGCGTATCGCGGAAGCTGCGGGCGGCACGGTTCCACCACCAGCGGTCGATTCCGGCAGAGAGTACATGATTGAGAACGTCGTACCGGGGCGCGATGGTGTCGAACATCCGCTGTACAGCGCGTGCCGCCGCGGCCTCGTCCTGCGCTCCCACCGGACGTGCACCGGCGGTCATCTCGTGTTCAGGTTTCGAGATCACGAGGAATGCCCTTTCGCAGAAATCTTCGGCGTGGTCTGTCGCATGAATGCAAGCATAGCCTGGGTTGCAGCAAGCAACTGCGCGTCCGTCACGTCGTAGACCACCTCGGACGCACCTATTCCGTTTACAAGCACAAAGGCACGCCGCCCACTACGGCTCTTCTTGTCGCTTGCGGTGAGGGCAACCAGGTTTGTGGCTTTCGCGGTGAAGGCGGGCAGCGGGCCATAGAGCAGGATCAGGCTGACGATCCGGTCGAACTGGTCTCTCGTGATGGTGCCCCGTGCGAGCGAGAGATGCGCGGCGGCGATGCTGCCCCAACCTACTGCCTGGCCATGCAGGAGCTGCCTGTACCTGGTTGCAGCCTCGATTGCATGTCCGATGGTATGGCCGAAGTTGAGGATCATCCGCAGACCGTTCTCCAACTCGTCTTGGCTGACAACATCGGCCTTGACGCGAACGGAGGCGGTCACGACGCGCGTCAGGGCCGCAGCATCCCCGGCGAGCACCGCATCGGCATTCTGTTCGAGGTAGCGGAACAGCCTGGGATCCCGGATGATCGCTGCCTTGACGGACTCCTGCAGACCGGATCGAAGGTCCGCGGAGGAGAGTGTGCGCAGCAGATCCGTGTCGGCGAGAACGGCGAGGGGATGGTGAAAGCTGCCGATCAGGTTCTTGCCCGCGACGAGGTTCACGCCCGTCTTGCCGCCGATGGACGAATCCACCTGGGCGAGCAGGGTGCTCGGAAGTTGAACATACGGAATGCCGCGCATATAGATTGCGGACAGAAATCCGGTCATGTCACCGATCACGCCGCCGCCGAACGCCACGAGCAGACTGTCGCGGTCCGCTCCGGCTGTGGCAAGCTGCTGCGCGAGCAATTCAATCGAGGCGAGTCGCTTGTTCGCTTCGCCGCTAGGTATAAAGAGCACAGTTGGTGGCTCGGAGAACGAGCCTTCGACCTGCTTCGACCACAGCCCCCAGATCTCAGGCGACGTAACGATGAAAGTTAGGAACGGTTTGCCGCTGGTGAGCTTGCGGAGACGGGGAAAGAGCGTTCTGAGCAACCCTGAGCCAATGATGACGTCGTAGCTTGCGGTCGGTGTTGTGAGGCAGATAGAAGACACAGTAAAGCCATGGTATCGCAGCAAAACCGCGACCGCACTCCACCATGCGTGAGGCGTAGCATTGGCTGATGGAACAGGTTGATTTTCTAGTTGTTGGCGGTGGCATTGCGGGGCTAAGTGCGGCGATTCGATTGGCAAATGCGGGCAGGGTGCTCCTGGTCTCGAAAGAGGAGTTAGCGGAATCGAATACGGCCTATGCGCAGGGCGGTATCGCGGTGGCCATGGGCGGCGACGAAGATATTGCGCTTCATCTTGAAGATACGGTGGCTGCCGGTGATGGGCTGGTCAATCGAGAGGCGGCCGCCATGCTCGTCGAGCAAGGGCCACTGCGTGTGGACGAGCTGCTGAGATGGGGGACAGCCTTCGATCGGGAGCATGGCGAGTTGATGCGGACGCGCGAGGGGGCGCACAGCCGCTCTCGCATCCTGCATGCGAATGGCGATGCGACGGGTCGCGAGATCGCTTTGTCTCTCCTGCGACAGGTGCGCAGGATCGAGACGATCGAGTTGATGGAGTGGACGACCGGCGTTGACCTTCTTCTGAACGCAGAGCGCGTTGTGGGCGTCACGCTGCTCGACGGCGAGGGCGGCCTGCGCACCATCAGGTCGCGATCCCTGCTTTTGGCGAGCGGTGGAGCGGGACAGGTGTACAGCGATACGACGAATCCCGCAGTCGCAACCGGTGACGGCATCGCCATGGCCTACCGCGCGGGTGCTGAGGTCAGCGACATGGAGTTCTACCAGTTCCATCCGACCGCATTCGCGCTTGAGGGAGCACCGCGATTCCTGATGAGCGAGGCATTGCGTGGCGAGGGCGCGCTGCTCGTCAACGCGAGGGGGGAGCGCTTCATGGAGCGATATCATCCTTTGCTGGAGCTTGCACCGCGGGATGTCGTTGCACGGGCGATCACACGCGAAGGCCTTGATGGTCCCGTCTATCTCGATATGCGAAAGGTGCAGAAAGAGCTGAAGACCCGGTTCCCCGGGATCTCCTCTTTTCTCGCAGGCTACGGGCTGGAGCTTGGTAGAGATCTGATTCCGGTGCGTCCAGCAGCACACTACCTGATGGGTGGCATTCGAACGGATGTCCATGGGAGGACGTCGCTGCCCGGGCTCTATGCCGCCGGCGAGGTGGCCTGCACGGGCGTTCACGGAGCGAACCGGCTGGCAAGCAACTCACTGCTGGAAGGGCTGGTCTTCGGCGCACTGGCGGCGGAAGCGATGATCGAGGAGACAAGGGAAACAGGAGAGAGGAAAGAGGGAGGAGGGACCGCTCCACCTGTGCCTGTACTTCAGGATGTTGCTGACTTCGATAACGACATCGAAAGCTGGATTGCGGAGTTGCGTGGGCTGATGTGGCGCGATGCAGGTCTGCTGCGCGATGCTGTCGGCTTACGCCGGGCTGAGGACGAGCTTGCGGCGTTGGCGCTCCGACTCCCGCAGGGGGCCACCCGGAGGGCGATCGAGGCCCGCAACCTGCATGCGGTCGCAGCGGTGATCGTAGCGTCGGCCCTGGCCCGCGAAGAGAGCCGTGGAGCGCACTTCCGCAACGACTTCCCGCAGCACGAATCGACGGCGCGTCACTCCGTTATGCAATACGAGCGGTTACGATTCGCCGACTAGTGTAAATTACCTGCGAATGTAGAGTGAGGCTTGTTCGTTGACGCCGTTTTCTCTCAAGGAAATGTCACTGCACCATGCTTCCATTCCATAGCAACAGGTCATTTGCTCTGCATCACAGGAGCGTCAGGATCACGGGGATGGCGATTCCGGCGATCCAGAGCACCGTAATGACCCTTGCACTTCGGGTGTATTTGTAAGCCATGTAAAGACCGGTGACAGTCGAGGCCAGCAAACCCACGGAGACCAGCGCGAAGAAGATCTTCATGGGAAGGTTCTTCGCCCTGGATGCGGGCATCACTTCAGGCTTGCTGTTAGTGTGCACCGGGGCAGGTGCTGGCGCTGTTTTATCGACAGGATTCTGTAGGGTTCCAGGCTGCGATTTCAGGTCGGGAACAACGAGTGTCTGCTTTTTATGCAGCTGGCCAAGTCTCACCAGGATCGCCGGTGGCCGATAGCTGCTGCCGCGCGTTGTCTCGTGCAGGCTGAAGGTTTGAAGACCCCCGGTAATTGCAAAAAAGATCAGCGCCGGCGCGATGAAGACACCGAGATAGAGGTGGGTGAGACGAACCGCCCTGAGGACGCGCATACGGTTGGACATACCTTCTTCTACCTGAGCCAAATGCATGGCGCGTAAACCTGCAGCTGATTATTGTGAGTCCGCCGGTGATTTGCTTCGATACAGCAGCGACAGGGCGATGGTGATGCTCAGCAGGACGACAATCACTCCCAGTGAGGTAAGAGGGCCGACTTCGATCCATTGTGCAGAAAGCATTTTGACCGCCGCGAACGCGAGCACCGACGCGAGACCATAGTGCAGAAAGCGCAGTTTAGTTAGCAGATGTGCCAGCAGGAAATAGAGCGATCGCAGCCCCATAACTGCCATGATGTTCGAGGTGTAGGCGACGAACGGATGACGTGTGATCGAGAGCACAGCCGGTATCGAATCCAGGGCAAAGACGATGTCAGTAAGCTCAATCGCGAACAGCGCGAGGAAGAGCATGGTCATCATCCGGCGGCCCTTCTCGCGAACGAAGAAACGGTCCTGGCGGAGACTAACAGGGTGCAGCCGCGCGACCCAGGCGATCCAGGCAGGCGTCGCCTTCTCATCTTTATTTTCGGGAACGAGGAGCCGAGCCGCCGCGAAGAGCAGGATCGCTGCGAATAGATAGCTGATCCAGTGGAAACGCGCGAGCAGGCCCAGACCAGCGGCAATGAAAGCTCCACGCATGACAATCGCACCGGCTACACCCCAGAAGAGAACTTTAGGCTGCCGTTCGGGATCGATGCGGAAGAGCTTGAAGAGCAGGAGAAAGACGAACAGGTTGTCGATCGAGAGCGACTCTTCGAGCGCATATCCGGCGAGATATTGAACGGTTGGCGTAGAGCCAAGAATGCGCAGGATGACGAACGAAAAACCCAGGGCAGCGCCCACCCAGAAGATCGTCTCGACAATTGATTTGGTGCGGCGCGTATGACTCGACCGGCGCGCGTATAACAATTCCAGCGCAAGCAGAAGAATCAGGGCGCCATGAAAGCCGATCCAGTAGCTGAGAGGAGTGGCTGGCATCTGTGGTTTGATGCTATCGCGAGTTGGAGGTCACGCACTCGCGCTCTGGTGTTCATCGAAGCGCCAAAGTCCGCTGAACTCTAACGCTGGTTGACGAGATGGATCATCTCGAGGAACAGGTCCGCCGAGACCTGGAGCGACCGGGCGCTGATCTTGTCCATCGTGTCTTCGGCTGTGTGGTGATATCCGTCGGGCGACTGCGCGGTGTGCGGCCCGTAGTCGATGTCAATGAGGTCGAGGACGGGGACGCCGCGCTGGGCGAACGGAACGTGATCATCTTCAAGTCCGGGAACGTTGTTCTTGTAGATCGAACCTGCATGACCGGTGTCCTTTGCGGCAACCTTCAGCAGGTCGCGGAGCCAGGGCGTCGAGTTCTCGTCGAAGTCGATGTTGAGGTCTTTGTCGCCGACCATATCGGCGAGAAGAAACGCCTTGATCTTCCCGAGCGTCCCGTCGTTTGACCACTTCGCAGCGAGATGTCGCGTGCCATACAGAGAGTCAGAATGAGACCAGCTCTGGATGGCCTCTTCACCATCGTCGAAGACCAGCCAGACCGTGTAGCCCTCCGGCGGATGTGCGCGAAAGTAAGCTCCAAACGCGATCAGGAGAGCGGTGGTGCAGCCGCCGTCGTTGGCCCCTACGAAACTGATGTTTTTGAGCGGATAATTGGTCTCGTAATGGGTGGCGAGAACGATGATGCCGTCCTTCTTGCCCGGATACTTCACGATGAAGTTCCGCATGGCAAGCTGTCCGATAGGCGTGTTGGCGCTGAAGCTGTCCGTCTCGAAGTTACCCCTGGCTGCCTCTTCTGCAAAATGAGCCCTGATGAACTCTTCCGCTTTCACGTGGCCGGGTGAGCCTACAAACCGCTTTGGCGCGGCTGCCAGGTACTGTTCGGTCAAGGTGTACACGGACGCACCGCTGAGGTGTGCCGCGGCCTTCTGTGCATGCCCCGAAGCGGGAGCAAACGCCAGCAGGAGAAGCAGCAGCTTGAGGCGGAGATCTCGAAGGTGAGCGGAGCAGCGCGGCGGAAGATGAGGCGTCATGCGCTGATCGGCTCCTTCGTCTTTCTCCGGTCCGGGTGAACAAGGAAGGCGATTCCGACGCCCAGGAAATAGAGAACGAGCATGGGTGTGGCGAAGAGGCACATGCCGATCGGATCCGGTGTCGGACAGATCACCGCGGCAATCAGAAAGATCGCCAGGATGGCATACCGGATGTGCTTCATTAAAAATTTGGCATCGACGATCCCGAACAAAGCAAGGAAAAAGATGACAACGGGAAGCTCGAACGTGACGCCGAGGCCGAGGATCACCGCAAGGAAAAAACTGGTGTAGTCCTCGATGGTGAGGATAGGATGAAAGTTCTTTCCGAAGTCAAGAACCAACACCTTGATCGCTCCGGGAAGCACCCAGTGATACCCGAACCATGCCCCTGAGAAGAAGAGCAGGATCGTCGCTGTCATGAACGGAAAGACGTATCGCTTCTCATGCGAGTACATGCCGGGAGCGATGAAAAGCCAGAGCTGGTAGAGAATGAACGGACCCGCGAGGATTGCTCCCCCGTAAAACGCTGTTTTGAGGTAAAGGTTGAGACCATCGGTGGGATGCGTAAAGTTGAGTGGAATGTGCAGATCATCCAGCGGCTTCTGGATGATGCCGTAGAGTCGCACGTGGAAGGCATATGCAATCGCGAAACCGACGACCAGATACGCCACCGAGTGCAGGAGGCGTTTTCGCAACTCGCCCAGATGCTCCATCAGGCTCATGCCCGGGAGTTCAGCACGATCGGTTACCGCCGCACGAGCGCGATCCACGAGGTCAAGGTCAGCCATGAACGGATGCCTCGCGCGATTTTTCTTCGGGGGGAGCAGCCTGATTCGCTGTCTCGGGGCCCTGTGTGTGCGGGATCGCATCGAAGGCCGTCGAGAGTGCGGCGTGGCTGGAACGGCTGGTGGGCAGCCCTGTAGAGGGAGGCATCATATCGAGGTCTCCGGAAGAGGCAATGGGAAGCGGGCCCTCTGGATGTCCGGTGAGACGATCCGGTTCGATCGACGCGGTGTGACGGTCCGGCTTTGCGGCATTCGCTGCCGCATCTGTAGCCTCAGCCGAAGGAGCCGCGATCGAGTTCTCCGTCACTTCTGTCGCGATCTCTGTAGCGGGCATATGCGGGTGGTCGATGACGATGCTCTCATCCTGCGGAATTGCAGGTGCGACAGGAGCAGCGGCCTCCATCGCGGCGATCTTCTTCTTCTGCTCGGTCTGCTCGGAGATGCGAAGCTCATCCTCCATCTGCATGCGGAATTCATTGGAGGCGCGACGAAACTCGCCCATGAGTTTGCCCAGTTGACGGGCGAGCTCCGGCAGCTTCTTCGGGCCGAAGAGCAGTAGGGCGATGAGAGCGATGAGGGCGGTATCGCCGAAGCTCGGCATAAGTGTTTCCTATGATACGGCTTACACCGGCGGTGAACAAATAGAGTGCGAGTGCGACCCTGGTGTACAGTAGTTGATGTATCCGGCTTGTCTTGCTCTGTATATCTATTCAATGGCAGAGCAGGATGCATCCTTTGTGAACTGCTATCGTCTAATAATGCATCAGGCGGCAGAGGCCGAAGGATATAGAAGTTACGGGTTGCAACATCCCCGTGGATTGGGTACTGCCTGAACTTGAAACTTGCGGGCAGCATAGCGAGTCCACTGCAGCTTGAGTAGGAATGCTTTCAACATCCCCGTTTCAGAGCGCGTCTTTCCATGTACCGATGCGTCTGCTGAAACTGAAGGCGGAGTTATCTTGATCGGTCTATTGGAAGAGGTCACAGCACCGGCTGTGGCTCAAGCTGTTTCGCACGATTCTCTAGCTCCCACGTTGTGCTCGCTCGACAACTATCTAGCGCTGCCGGATCACACTATGGATCAGCGCATTGCTGCGGCACGTGCCACGCTTGGGACCGATGTGGTCCTGCTCGGACATCACTATCAGCGCGACGAGGTGATCCGGTTTGCAGATTTCACCGGCGATAGTTACAAGCTTTCAAAGATTGCCGCCGAAACCAGTGCAAAGTACATGCTCTTCTGTGGCGTTCACTTTATGGCCGAGACGGCGGATGTGCTCGGTCAGCCCTGGCAGCAGGTGATCCTGCCCGATCTCAACGCCGGCTGTTCGATGGCCGATATGGCCGAAATCGGCCAGGTGGAGGACTGCTGGGATACGCTCGAGCGCGCTGGATTGACCTCGGGTGACGGAATCCTTCCCCTCACATATATGAACTCTGCCGCGGCCATCAAAGCGTTTTGCGGCGAGCGCGGTGGTCTCGTCTGCACCTCGTCGAACGCCCAGGGCGCCTTCGCATGGGCGTTTGCGCGAGCAGGAAAGATCCTCTTCCTCCCCGACCAGCACCTCGGTCGCAATACTGCATTTGCAATGGGAGTTCCCCTGACCGATATGGTGGTCTTTGATCCGTATCAGATCAATGGCGGCGTGACTTCGGAGCGTCTCCGCGCCGCGAAGGTCATTCTGTGGAAAGGTCACTGCTCTGTGCATCAGCGCTTTCTTCCCGAGCACGTGGATCGTGTACGCCGAGAGGAGCCGGGAATGCAGGTAATCGTGCATCCCGAGTGCCGCTGGGAGGTCTGCCAGAAGGCTGATGCGCTCGGTTCGACGGAGCGGATCATCGAATTCATCGAGAAGGCTCCCGAAGGCTCGAGCTTCGCCGTCGGAACGGAGATTCACCTCGTAAATCGACTGGCGAAGAGGTTTGCTCCTTTGGGTAAAAGGGTGATCACCCTCGATGATGCAGGGTGCCTCTGTACGACGATGTACCGGATCTCGCCGCAACACCTGGCTTGGTCGCTCGAGAATCTTGTTGCCGGTACTGTTGTGAACCGAATCAAGGTGATTGCGGATGTCAAGCAGTGGGCGAAGGTCGCTCTCGGCCGCATGCTGGAGATACCTGTTTGAACAGGACTTTTACTCTACAGGAGGCGCAGATGCTGCTGCCGGTGCTCGAAGCGCTCCTGAAGCGGGCACAGGAGTCTGCGCTACGCACCCATCAGCTTGAAGGTGAGATGCAGCAGTTGAGCCAGCGTATCTATCTCTCCGGCGGAATGCACGTCGACGTGGTTGCGGCCGCTCGACGTCGAGGCGAGCGCGATAAGAAGGCACAGCAGGCGAAAGACACGCTGGTGGAGATCGACGAGATCGGCGTGCAGGTCCAGGATCTGGAACAAGGCCTGCTCGACTTTCCGTGCCAGATTGACGGTACGGTCGTCCTGTTGTGCTGGAAACTGGGTGAGGCGGCCATTACGCACTGGCATCCGGCGGAGGACGGAGTCGAGGGCCGAAAGCCCATCGACGGACGATTCAGCAAGGGTGACCGAGAGCGGCCCAACTGACTTTCCGGCCTCTGCTCCATGCGATCAGGAGTCTTTGCCCGCTATGTTCTGAGCTTCTGCTTCATGCATTGTGAGAACTAAATTTATCGAACGATAACTATTACTATATTTTCTGGCGTAGACTGAAGCAGTGCAAGCGAGAGCATCCACCGCGTTTCGCAGTCTATGTGCAGAGCACGGAATCGCCGTCACGCATCAGCGGCAGGTTCTGTACGAGGTCATGCACGGGATGGATGGACATCCCAGCTCCGAAGAGGTCTACGCACGGGTGAAGAAGAAGATTCCATCAATCTCGCTCGCGACGGTCTACAAGAATATTCATCTGTTTGTGGAGAGCGGCGTCTTTCGCAAGATGAGCCTGCATCACGGATCAGTGCGTGTGGAGATGAACGAGGACGTACATCATCATCTGGTGTGCTCGAAGTGCAGGTCCATCTCCGATGTGAATGAACTGGAGTTAGAGTTAGCGCCGAAGCGAACTCGCCTGCCAGGAGGGTTTCTGGTCGAGCGATATTCCATCGACGTTATAGGTCTCTGTGCGAAGTGTCAGCAAGTCAGCAATCAAGTTTGCAGCAGATAAGTTCGAGGTGAAGTACATGGCAGAAGAGATGAAGAGCAACGTCATGACGACCGATGCAGGTCGTCCGGTAGGCGATAACCAGAATTCCCTGACGGCAGGTCCTCGCGGTCCGATTGTTCTGGATGATTTCCTGTTGTTTGAGAAGATGGCGCATTTCAATCGCGAGCGGATTCCGGAGCGTGTCGTCCATGCAAAAGGTTCGGGCGCTTATGGCACCTTCACTGCCACGAACCCCGATATGGCGAAATACACGACCAGCCGCCTCTTCGAAAAGGTTGGTAAGAAGACGCCCTTGCTGGCGCGCTTCTCGACCGTTGGCGGTGAAAAGGGCTCCGCGGATACGGAGCGCGATCCGCGCGGATTCGCAATCAAGTTCTATACGGATGAGGGTAACTGGGACATGGTGGGCAACAACACGCCGGTCTTCTTTATCCGCGATCCTCTCAAATTTGGCGACTTCATTCATACGCAAAAGCGCGATCCAGAGACAAACCTCAAGTCGCCCCGCATGATGTGGGACTTCTGGTCTCTGTCGCCAGAGTCGCTGCACCAGGTGACGATTCTATTCAGTGATCGCGGCACGCCCAAGGGCTATCGCCACATGAATGGCTACGGCAGCCACACCTTCTCACTAATCAATGCGCAGAACGAGTTGTTCTACGTCAAGTGGCACTTCAAAACAAAGCAGGGAATTGACAACTTCAGCGGGGAAGAAGCGAGCCATATGAAGTCAGTTGATATGGATTTCTCGCAAAGTGACCTCTTCGGCTCGATCGAGAAGGGTGAGTTCCCGAAGTGGTCCGTCAACATCCAGGTGATGCCGGAGGCGGATGCCGCCACCTACCACATCAACCCTTTTGATCTGACGAAGGTCTGGCCGCATGCGGACTATCCGTTGATCGAAGTCGGCGAAATGGAGTTGAACCGCAACCCGAAAAACTACTTTGCAGAGATCGAGCAGTCGGCCTTCGAGCCGCGTAACGTCACGCCCGGCATGGCCTTCTCGCCGGACAAGATGCTGCAGGCCCGCTTGATCAGCTATCCGGACGCACACCGTTACCGCATCGGCGTCAATTATGACTCGCTGCCGGTAAACGCACCGAAGTGTCCCTTCGCCACCTACAACCGCGATGGCGTCATGGCGCTTGGCGACAATGGTGGAGCTTCGCCGAACTACGAGCCGAACAGCTTTGGCGGACCGAAACAGGACGCACGCTATAACGAGCGGCCGACGACGTATGCCAGTGCAACCGTTGCCCGCTACGACCATCGCGAACATGACGGTGACTACTACACGCAGCCCGGCAACCTCTTCCGGATGATGGATGCCGGGGCGCAGGAGCGGCTGTTCGAGAATATCGCCGCAGGTCTCGGGCAGGTTGAGAAGCGCATTCAGGATCTTCAGATCAGCCACTTCTACAAGTGCGATCCGAAGTATGGTGAAGGTGTCGCCAAGGCAATCGGACGCGATGTCAACGAGATCGTAAATGTGCAGGTACTAGTTCACGCATAGTTGCAATGACTCGGTCCGAACAGACAGGCGACCTTCCGAGGTCGTCTGTTTTATTTGAGGGTTACCCGAACGGCGACCACGAACGCCACGCAAAAACGCGGATCGCGTCATTTCAGCCGCAGCCTCTGTGGTCCCCATTCGTGGGTACACCAAGGTCCTCGGTATTCGCATGACGTCTGTCCGTCAAGGAACTGGTTTAACGGAAGGGTCGCTTCCCGGGTTCCAGCTCGGTTTGAACTCCGAATCAGCCAGCCAGCGGATCGGCCCCAGCATGGAAGAGATGGCTTCCGTCATGTGATTGAAGTCGATGGTGCTCAACTCGTCCGAGGGATGATGGTAATCCGTATGCAGGCCGAAGCTCGAGACGGTCTGGGCGATGATACCCTTCCGAGCCAGCGCATAATTATCGGACCGCGTGAAAAACTGCTCCTTCGGATGGGGATCGTCATAGAGATGGGCGCCATGCTTCGCCAGCTCAGGGCCGAGGTTCGAGAGGTCGTAGCCGGTGAGCCAGAGGCTTCCTGGGCGCACGGCGGAGTCCGGCCGGCCGATCATCTCGAACTCCAGATTGGCAACAATACTGGACAGTGGAACGGGCGGATGCTCGAGAAAGGCGCGATTGCCAAATCCGCCGATCTCCTCTGAACCGAACAGCGCGAAGACGATGGTGCGAGCCGGTCGCGAGCCGCTTGCGAGTAGATGGGCGAGCGTCAGGACGGCCGTCGTTCCAGAGGCGTCATCGTCGGCGCCGTTGTAGATCACATCAGCCTCAGGCTTCGCCGGATCCACTCTGCCGCCGCCGAGATGGTCGAGGTGTGCCGTCAACAGCACGACCTGTTCCGGACGCGTTCTGCCGCGAAGAATCGCGATAGCGTTCCAGGTCTCCCTGCGTGAGGTGTCCTCAAAGGTCGAGAGGCGCTGCTGAAGTTTAACCGGCAGTGGCGTCGGAAGCTGGCTCTTCTGGAGGAAGCTGCCGCCTTCCCCGCCAGGCTCGAGGCCGAGGGACTGGAGCTGCGCAGCGGCAAAGAGAGCGGCGATATGCTCATCGCGGGTAGCTGAACCACGGCCGTGGAGTGCATCGTCGGCGAGAAAGTCCATATCTGCGCGAATATTGCGTTCGAGCGTAGCTCGATCCGGAGAGGGTGTCGTTTGGAGTGCAGCGGAGTCGAACGTTTGTACCTGCTGCGAGTGTGCCGAGAGCGCCAGGATCAACGAGCAGGGAAGTGTAAGGGCGCGCGACAAGCGCCGTCGATCTCGGAAGAGCATGGCGCAGATTATAGTTGAGGCCTGCATGACCTAGAGTGATGCCGCGAGTACTAAAACGATGGACCGAGAGGATGCCGCTATGTCAGAACGAACAATGCCCGGTCCGAGTAGGGCAGGACGGACGAGCCCCGAACTGAAAAAGCCCGAACGAATAAGGTCTGGGCAAACGAGCGTTCATGTATGGTTCGCCGGGGCGATCGGCATCGTTGCACTCCTGACCGGATGTGGCGGCGGTTTCTTCCCTCCGCTGGCCCCTGCCTCCGGTGGAGGCGGCGGGACCCCGGGGAATACGACCGGCGATTTCGTCTACGTGGCCAACGGCACCACGAATACGATAGCTGGCTTTGCCGTCGCGACCAGCACCGCCGGCGCTGGAACCCTGACGGCAGTAGCCGGTTCGCCCTACGCTTTTTCATTTCCGCCGCTCACCATGGCCGTGACGCCGACCAATAGCTATCTCTATGTCGCGGGAATCGGCGGGATCTATGCATACGCGATCAACGGCTCGACAGGTGTCCTGACGGCGGCAAATCAGGGGGGAGCCGTGGCCATCAGCCAGCTCGGAACAGTCTCGATCGATATATCGCCAGACGGCCAGTGGCTCTTTGGGCTGGCGGCGGATGGAGGAACGCTGAACGAGTATCAGATCAACAATACCAACGGTACGCTGGGAGTCCAGCCGTCCGTGCAATATGTCGTGGCAAACGGAGCGACGGTGCTGCCGAAGATGGTCCGGGTAGCGGCCACTGGGGCCTATGTTGCCCTCGCACTCGGCACCGGGGGAGACGTCGTATTTCCGTTCAACACGAAGACAGGGGCGTTTGGAACCACCTACCAGCAGATCCCCACCGGCAATCCGCAGGCCAGCGACAATGGGCTTGCCATCGATAGCGCGTCGACCTTTCTTTACCTGGCACGCAGCGGGGCGGGAAGCGGTGTGGTGGTGTATGGCTTCGGAGCGAATGGAGCCCTGAGCCCAGTCGCGGGATCGCCCTTTGCGGCGGGCGGCGGACCTTTTTCCATGTTGCTCGACAGCACCGGAAAGTACGCCTATGCCGCCAACCGGACCGACGGAACCATTACCGGCTACACCATCGGCACTGGCGGAGTGCTCACGGCGCTGAGCGGCTCGCCATTCAAGAGCGGCACCTCGATCACTTCACTCGCACGGGATAAGAGTGGAAGCTACGTGCTGGCGGCCGCCAGTGGAGGCACACCCGACCTGGCGATGTACAGCTTCGACAAGACGACTCCGGGCAATTTGAGTTCAGTCGCAACCGCAGCCACGGGCGCTGATCCTACGGGCCCGGTGGCCGTGGTAGCGACGCACTAGCCACCTCGGCGAAGGATCGAAGAGGGGAGGGGCAACGTACTATGGACGGATGGACCGCCGTCCCATAACCTTCGTTGTCTACTCCTCGCGGCGCTTCTGCCATCACATGAGCGTCCGCTTGAGACACCCTTTTGGGGTTGCAGTTCTGCTTTGGATCTGCCTTATTTCAGTCTTGATTCCGGTCGCTGGATGTTCGCGGTTCCGGCCAGGTCTGGCGGCGAACTATGTGTATGTGACAGCGAAGCAGACGTTTTTGCGGGATCGCGTTGCGGCGGTATCAAACCGGACCGCGACCGTTGACAATGGGGACAGACTGAAGGTTCTCGAGCGAGGCCGGCGCTTCGTGCGCGTCGAGACGCAAAAAGGTGAGCAGGGCTGGATCGACGAAAAGGTGGTCGCCTCCCAGGATGTCTTCGATAGCTTTACTGCGTTGAAGACGGCGAGTCAGGCCAACGCGCCGGTCGCCTCTGCCGTGGTGCGGGACGAGGTATACATGCACCTGAGGCCTGGCCGTGACACGGAGAAGCTCTTCCGGCTGGCGGAGGGCGAAAAGCTTCAGTTGCTTACCCGTGCGACCTTGTCGAAGGTGGCCGCTGGTCGACCGTTGCGGACGCGCGCAGCTACTCCTGCTGTCGTGACGGTTGGCGGCAAGTTGTCGGCGAAGAGCCCAGCCGCCGACAAGGCTCCACCAGTCAATGCTCTACAAGTCCAGGAGCCTCCACCACCCCCGGCGATGGAGGATTGGTGGCTGGTTCGCGACTCGCAGGGACATACTGGATGGCTTCTGAGCCGGATGATGGATGTGGATGCGCCCGACTCGCTGACGCGGTATGCGGAAGGTCAGCGCATCGTAGGCGCCTATGTGCTCAATCGGGTAAATGACCCCGAGGCTCCGCAGGATGACAAGAATATTCCGCAATATCTTACCGTCGTGAGCCCGTATAAGGCAGGGCTGCCGTACGACTTCGACCAAGTGCGGCTGTTTATCTGGAATGTGAAGAAGCACCGGTACGAAACGGGTTTTCGCGAGAAGAATATAGAAGGCTACCTCCCGGTTCAGATCACAGCGACTAAAGACCGGAACGAAAAAGGTGTGCTCGGGACGATGACGTTGCCTGCCTTCCGTTATCGCGTGCTGGCTGTTGACTCTGCTCCCGTGATCCCTAATCCGGAGTCGGGCGCGATCACCCCGGGCAAGACGTTTGTAAAAACCTACCGGCTCGAAGGGAACACAGTTCACCGGCTGCTCGCCCCGGGCGAAACGCAGCCGGACGAGGCGCATCCAGTGCCGCCCGAAGAGAAGAAAAAAGGCAGGCACCGGCGATAGACGGAACGGAAACTCTGTCTCACGTGGCACAACACTACATCCCCCGAGATGAAGGTTGGCCCGCCACCTACGCATTCTTTCGCAACCAGGGTTCAGGTTGTGTATCTCACGTCACACTCTTAGCCCACATCACACTGTCATCCTGAGCGGGGCAGGTCACAGCTCCATCGTGATCTGTGGAGTCGAAGGACCTACGTTTCGTCTTTGTTGTTGACTGTCTACAGTGAAGTGGCCCTCAAGCGTAGAATGCCGCAACAGCCTCAACTACGGTGAGTTGTTCGTCGTCGCGCAACTCCGGGTACATGGGAAGCGCGAGTACCTCGGCAGCGGCCTGCTCCGCGTGGGGAAAGTCGCCCGGCTTGTACCCGAGATGTTCCAGGCTGGTCTGCAGATGAAGCGGCAGGGGATAGTAGATCTCCGAGCCGATCTGGCGCTTGGCAAGGTGCTCGCGTAACGCGTCGCGCCGAGGGGCGCGGATAACGTACTGGTGAAAGACATGTCCAGCACGCGGATCGGTAAGAGGCAGGACGATACCCTCTCTAGTGTTGGCTGCCGACAGCCCAGCGTTGCGGAAGAGTTGATCGTAGCGGGCCGCCCGGTCACGGCGCTGCTGGTTCCACTGCGGCACATATCGCAGCTTCACCTCGAGCACGGCAGCCTGCAGCGTGTCGAGACGCGAGTTCCCACCAATCTCCTCGTGATAGTAGCGGCGTCGCATTCCGTGGGCCCGCAGCATGGTGGCACGCTCGGCAAGCTCGGCGCTGCTGGTGGTAAGGAGGCCGGCATCGCCGAAGGCGCCCAGATTCTTTGTGGGGTAGAAGCTGAAGGCGGCTGCATCGCCAAGCGCACCGGCCGGTGTGCCACTCCAGGTAGCTCCGAAGGCCTGCGCTGCGTCCTCGACCAGGAGCAGATCGTGCTTCTGCCGGAGAATGGAGAAGGCGTCCCAGTCCGCGCATTGACCGTAAAGATGCACCGGCAGGATGGCTTTCACCTTGGAGTGGGCGTTCGGGCCGAGATCGTCGGCTACGGAGTCCGCGGAAAGGTTGAAGGTCGCTGGATCGATGTCTGCGAAAACAGGCTTCGCGCCGCAGCGAAGGATCGCGCTTACGGTCGCAAAAAAACTAAATGGCGTCGTGATGACCTCGTCCCCAGGCCCGATCCGGGCTGCATCCATTGCGAGCCAAAGCGCGTCCGTGCCGCTGGCGCAGCCCACCGCGTGGGGCGATCCGCAGGCAAGCGCGGCTGCCTGTTCAAACGCGGCTACCTGTGGGCCAAGGATAAACCGCTGCGAGCGACAGACATCTTCCACGGCAGCCATCACTTCCTCCCGGATGAGCGAGAACTGGCGGGAGAAGTCGAGCATCGGAACGGGTTGCTCGCAGGTCGAAGGCACGGAAGAGGGTTGAATCTTCGGTTGCAGAATATTGGGAGCCACGATGCATCGTATCGTGAACGCGATGTCTGCGATCTCTCCGGAGGACCGAACGGTCTACTCTGCGCGGCCTGCCGTCATCCTCTTTCGACAAGTTGCGTGCAGAACTTGTATCTTCGACGTGTCGATCGGAATAGATGTCGAACAGTGGCAACCTCGAGATGCGAACGACATCTATTTTGATAGGCTGTCTTGATTAGTCAAATCTCTTTGGTATCTGGTTGGAACCACGTGTTCCCTTTACCTGCGCAAGTTACCATTCTGCACAGACTGTCATGAAATATTGGAAATGGAGATCGGCACTATGGAATCAAAGCCGGCGCAAAACATTCAGGATACGTTTCTGAACACGGTCCGCAAAGACAAGAGCCCCATCACGATCTATCTGGTGAGTGGAGTTAAACTCACAGGAAAGATCCGCTCTTTTGATAAGTATTCCGTCCTGCTCGAGAACAACAGCCAGGAACAACTGATCTTCAAACATGCGATCTCAACCGTAGTTAGCGGGCGAGCAGGGGCGCACATTGAGTTGAAGTCGGATGCGCGATCGGAGTCTCGCGCATCGAGCGGATCCGGGGGTCCTGCTCCGTCTTCTTCAGCTTCGAGTACGGAGCAGTCTGGAAGGGAACCGAGTGGTGCATAGGACCGGCCGGTTGTGAGCGCTGCAGAACGACAGGAGATATCCCGGCTTACTCCAGGATCCAGAGGATCCAAGCACGTTGGGGCACAACAGAGGATGGACGCCGTATCGACAAGCCGGTCTCACGCAGACCGCGCCGTACTGGTCGCTGTCGAGTTCACCGGCGAACGACGCAAGTTAAGTTCGGCCGCCAAGCTCGCTCGGGAAGCAGCATCGCTCTCCGAGGCCGGTGCGGACGATCAAGCCGCCTCGACCGCTGTCTCCCCGAAGATCTCTGCCGGGCTTGACTTCGAGGCTTCGCTGGCGGAATTTCAAGAGTTGGCGGAGAGTGCCGGCGCCCAGGTTGCCGCGACTTTGATCCAGCGCCGCCCACGCCCCGATCCAGCTACGCTCGTCGGGCAGGGCAAGCTCGAAGAGATTGAAGCCGTTGTGGCGTCCACGGGAGCGGACCTGGTGTTGTTTGACCATGACCTGACCCCTTCGCAGCTCCGTAATCTTGAAGCTAAGCTGCCGTGTCGGGTGATCGATCGGACACAGCTGATTCTCGATATCTTTGCGCGCCATGCACGCACCCGTGAGGGTCAGCTCCAGGTAGAATTGGCCCAGCTTGAATACCAGTTGCCGCGGTTGGCTGGACGTGGCAAGGCGATGTCGCAGCTCGGCGGTGGCATCGGCACGCGCGGTCCTGGCGAGACGCAGCTCGAGACCGACCGCCGCAAGATCAACCTGCGCATCGATCATGTAAAGGAGCAACTGGAGTCCGTGCGGCGTATCCGGCGGCAGCAGCGTCAGCGCCGCGAAGCTGTTCCCGTCCCGGTGGTCGCGCTGGTCGGCTACACAAACGCCGGCAAGAGTACCCTATTCAACGCGCTGACCGAGGCAGGCGTACTCGAATCGTCACGCATGTTCGCGACCCTCGATCCAAAACTGCGGCAGTTGCAGCTTCCCTCGAAGCGCAAGATCCTTTTATCGGATACCGTTGGATTTATCCGGCACCTTCCGCATACCCTCATGACCAGCTTCCGGGCCACACTCGAGGAGGTCGAGCGCGCGGAGGTGCTGCTGCACATCCGCGATGCATCGAGCCCGATGCTGGAAGAGCAGAAGCTCCAGGTGGAGAAGGTGCTCAGTGAGTTGAACGTCTCGGGCAAACCGGTGATTGAGGTGCTTAATAAGGTGGACCTTCTTCCGGATGAGCAGCAAGGCCTGTATAGCCGGTCCGGAGCAGTCGCCGTCTCAGGGCTAAAACGGTTGGGGCTCACAGAACTCCTAAACGCGATCGACGAGGCGCTCGTTGCAGATCCGCTCATGGTGGCTGACTTCCGTATTCCTCAATCTGAAGGTGGGGTGATTGCAGCTCTTGAAGGGAGAGCGCTCATCGAAGACAAGCGATTCGAAGGTAATCTCGCGTTCTTCACAGCGAAAGGGCCAGCCTCGCTGCTGAATCGCTATCGCGAGTATCGGGACCGGGTCAAATAATACAAACCGCCTGATCGAGAGCGGAGGTGGTGTCCCGAATCACGCGGTCTGTAGGACCCAGAGCATCGGGTCATGGTGTACTTTTAATTCTAAGGCTCTATGCCTGGCACGTCAACCGGTTTTAGCTCCAAGTCGCATCGTGTGCAGTTCGTGGTTCGGTACAAGGCCGGATGGGGATCGTGGTGCGCCTATGGGATGCGGATGTTCGATGAACGGAGCTTTTGCTCGAATACCGAACAACGCCCGGTTGACACTTCTGTCCAGGCTTTGCTAAAAGTACAGATATACAACTGGTCCGATGCTTCGCGTGTACCATCGTACGAGAGCTGTACGCCTCGCATTCGCCCGCAATCAGAAGGACTTCGAGAAGGCTTCGGCCTATTCCTGTCATGAATGACATACTTACAAAAGTTGGCGAACTTATGCTCGGCTCTGTGCCGACGATCGTCCTGTTCATTCTGCTGGTTGCGGCCTATGGGCTGATCGTGCGGCGCCCTTTGGATCGTCTCCTGGCGGAACGCCGTGCGCGGACGACCGGCGCGATAGAGCAAGCAAGGGGAGCGATGTCTGCGGCCGAGGCCGAGACAGCCGTGTATGAAGACAAACTGCGGGCTGCCAAGGCGGAAATCTTTCGCGCTCGCGAGCATCAGCAGAAGCAGTGGAAGCTCGAGCGCGACGCCGCTTTAGAGCAGGCCCGCACAGCAACCCAGGAGCGGGTTCGCACGGCACGGCAGGAGATCGACGGGAGTGTCGCGACCGCACGTCAGCAGGTCGAAGATCTCAGTGCGGAGCTAAGTGCACAGGTCCTGCGAGCCGTATTACCCGCTGGTATTGTCGCCTCGGAGGTTGGACTGTGAGTATGCCTTCCTCTAAGAGGATCGTTGCTGGTCTCCTATTCTCCGCGCTGGTGTCTGTTCCCCGCAGTCGGGTCTATGCCCTGGATGCAGCGGCCCAAGATAGAGTACCCAAGACCCAGAATGCAGCGTCTGAACCGAGCGATAGTAGCAGCGGAGCAGCAAGTACGCCTGAAGCGCAATCGCCCGAGAAAAACCAGTCCGAGGCAGACGCGAATGACGTCTACCGCAAGTCGCCAGCGGTGCGTGCGCTTGGTGCAAAGATCGGGTTGAATCCTGACCAGTCTGCGACCGCGTTTGAAGCGTCGAACTTCGTTATCCTGGCAATCCTGCTGGGCTGGCTTGTGGCAAGCATGCTGCCAAAGACCTTCCGCAAACGGACCACGATCATCCAGAAGCATCTGGTGGACGCACGGACGGCAACTGAAGAGGCAAATGCGCGGCTGGGCAGCGTCGAAGCCCGCCTGTCTAAGCTTGACGAGCAGATCGCCGCGATGCGTGCTCAGGCGGAAAAAGATTCTGTGCTCGATGAAGAGCGCATTCGAGCCTCCGCTGAAGACGAGAAGCAGAAGATTCTTGCTGCGGCCGAGCAGGAGATTGCCGCAGCCACCCTACACGCTCACCGTCAACTGCAGCAGTATGCCGCGGAACTCGCCATCGAACAGGCTGGCCGGAAGCTCACCATCAATGCCGAGACCGACCGCCTCCTCATCCAGAACTTCGCGCGCCGCCTGGGTGGCAACGATAGTAAGAGAGGCGAGAACTGATGGCAGTCTTCGCGCCCCGTTACGCCCAGGCATTCGCGGCCGTGCTTGCAGAGAAGAAGCTCGACGGGGCTGCTGTACAGCAGCAGATGCGCGATTTTGCGGCAACTCTCGCAGGAAGCCCCGAACTGCGTGAGGTGCTACTCAATCCTTCGATCGCCGAGGAACAGAAGCTGCGGATCCTCGACGCGATCGCGAGCCGTATTGGAATGTTCCGTGAGGTCCGCAATTTTATCGCGGTCATCATGGACCATCAACGTCTTGCGTCTTTGGACGAGATTATGACAGAGTCCGACCTCGTCGCTGACGAGGACTCCGGGATCGTGGAAGCAGGGATCACAAGCGCGCGCCCCTTGGATCCGGAGGACCGCGCCACGCTGGAGGCACAGGTTGCGAAGCTGACTGGCGGACGTATCCGCGCTAGTTACCATGAAGATGCCGCACTGCTAGGCGGGGCTGTCGTACGGATCGGATCGACCGTCTACGATGGTTCTGTTCGGGCGCAACTCCAGCAGTTGAAGCAACAACTTATCAACGCGTAACAGCAGGCGCGTAGAGATCTAAAGAGAGTTCAGCAAAGTTTTCGATCCTCCCAGGTAAAGGAAAAATGGCACAGATCAACGCAAACGAGATTACCGAACTGCTCCGCCAGCAGATTGACAACTACGAGCAGCGTATTCAGGTCGATGAAGTTGGAACGGTGATCTCCCTCGGGGACGGCATTGCCCGCGTTCACGGTCTCGATAAGGTGATGGCGGGCGAGTTGATCGAGTTCCCTCATGGCGTGGCCGGTCTTGCCATGAACCTCGACGAAGATCAGGTCGGCGCAGTTCTGCTCGGCGACTACACCGAGATCAGCGAGGGCGATCAAGTCAAGCGCACCGGCAAGATCATGTCCGTGCCCGTTGGCGAGGCGCTGGTTGGCCGTGTGGTCAACGCTCTAGGGCAACCAATCGACGACAAAGGTCCGATTGAAACCGACCAATTTCTCCCGGTGGAGCGGCTTGCACCGGGCGTCATCGACCGCCAGTCCGTGCGGGAACCGATGGCAACCGGCATCAAGGCTATTGACACGATGATCCCGATCGGCCGTGGCCAGCGCGAGTTGCTGATCGGCGATCGCCAGACCGGCAAGACGGCCATCGCTCTCGATACAATCATCAACTCCGCCAAAAACAATCTGATCTGCATCTACTGCGCGATCGGGCAGAAGCGATCGTCCGTTGCCGGAGTCGTTCAGACGCTTGAACAGTACGGTGCCATGGCATACACCATCGTCGTTGCTGCCACCGCGTCTGAGCCAGCGCCCATGCAGTATCTCGCTCCCTTCGCCGCGACCGCCATGGGCGAATACTTCCGGGACAGCGGCAAGCATGCGCTGATCATCTACGACGATCTTTCCAAACACGCTGCCAGCTACCGTGAGATCTCGCTCCTACTGCGCCGTCCGCCCGGTCGTGAAGCCTATCCCGGCGATGTCTTTTATCTGCATTCCAGGCTTCTCGAGCGCAGCGCCAAGGTCTCAGACAAGCTTGGTGGCGGCTCGTTGACCGCGCTGCCGATCATTGAGACTCAGGCCGGCGACGTCTCGGCGTACATTCCGACGAACGTCATCTCGATCACGGACGGCCAGATCTTCCTTGAAACGGATCTCTTCAACTCTGGCGTTCGTCCTGCAGTGAACGTAGGCCTCTCCGTATCGCGCGTCGGCTTCTCGGCCGCGACCAAGGCGACCAAGCAGGTAGGCGCGACGCTGAAGCTTGACCTCGCGCAATATCGTGAACTCGCAGCCTTCTCGCAGTTCGGCTCCGATCTCGACAAGGTCACGCTGCAGCAGTTGAACCGCGGACAGCGCCTTACCGAACTGCTCAAGCAGCCGCAGTTCCAGCCACTTTCGGCCGAGAAGCAAGTAGCGATCCTCTTTGCTGGCGTCAATGGTTTGCTGGACGACGTCGAGGTCAAGGACCTGCGCGCATTCGAGAATGGCTATTACCCATATCTCGAGACCGCACAGCCGGCGGTTCTGAGCGACATCGCAACTAAGAAGGCACTCGACGACGACATTAGGGGCCGCCTGACCGCGGCCATCAAGGAATACAAGCAGGGCTTTCTCGCAGATCTGAAGGATAAGGCGGATGCTTCAGCGAAGGATGCTGCAGCCTCGCAACCCACCCCGGCCAACGCCGTGACGGGCAACAAGTAGATCATGGCCAACGTCCTCGATCTACGGCGCCGCATTCGCAGTGTAAAGAACACACGGCAGATCACCCGGGCCATGAAGATGGTCTCCGCCGCCAAGCTTCGCCGGGCGCAGGAGCGTGCGATGCTGGCACGGCCCTATGCCCAGATGCTTTCGAATGTGCTTGAGTCGCTCGTTCGCCGCACCGATATCTACAATGAGCAGACCGGCGAGATTCTTCATCCGCTCTTAATCGAGCGCGAGGAGAAGAACGTTCTCGTGATCGTGATCGCTGGGGATAAAGGCTTTGCGGGCGGCTTCAACTCAAACATCGGTAAGGCGGCACAGAAGTTCATCGATGCGCGCATGACAGCCGGACAGAATATTGACCTCGATCCGATCGGCAAGAAAGCCATTGCGCTTTACAAGAAGAAGATCCCGGCCGCGATCTACGAGAAGACGGAAGAGCACTACGACAACGATCTCTCGACCCACTACGATACCGTGCGTCATCGCGCCGCTCAGGTGGAGGTAACCGGCGAGTACACGGATCTGCTGCAGAAGACCGAATTCGAAGTGGTCTCGAGGCTCAGTACCTCGATTGTAGAGCGGTACGAGCGAGCCGAGATCGACGCTGTCTACATCGTCTACAACGAGTTCAAATCCGTCATCTCGCAGCGAGTCGTCGTTGAAAAATTGCTGCCGATCCGCAAGCTAGGTTCGCAGGAGATCACCGTGGCCGAGGTCATGACGGATGAACAGAAGGAAGCGGCTGGCCGCGCCGCACAATCGGAAGGCATCAGCATCAACGAGCCCGAAGAGACGGTCATGGAGCAGGAGGCCAAGAAGTTTGGGACGGCCGACGTCGACTATATCTTCGACCAGACTCCTGAGCGGCTGTTCCGGAACCTGATGCCACGGTACATCACCACGCAGCTCTTTCATGCGCTGCTTGAGAGCGTTGCTGCCGAACATGCCGCGCGCATGACCGCGACCGACGCGGCAACAAAGAATGCGGGCGATCTGATCGACTCGCTCAGCTTGACCATGAACCGGGTTCGCCAGGCGGCGATTACGAAAGAGATCATCGAGATTGTCAGTGGTGCGGCCGCGCTGTAGATCTTTCTACACGAGCAGCCGGCCAGAAAAGATTTGAGCAGGACGAGAGACCTATGGCAGAGACAGAGAATATCGGTAAAGTAGTTTCGATCAGCGGCCCGGCCGTTGACGTCCAATTCGACGAAGCGAAGATGCCCCCCATCTTTCAGGCGCTGCGCATCGTGAGCGAAGGCTTCGACGTCCCCACCCCGCTCGACGTGGTTGTCGAAGTGCAGCAGCACCTGGGCGAAGGCCGCGTTCGCTGCATCGCCATGGTCGCGACTGAGGGCATGGTGCGCGGGATGAAGGCGATCGACACGGGCAACGGCATCATGGTGCCGGTTGGGCGCGAGACGCTCGGCCGCGTGCTCAACGTTCTCGGTGAGCCGGTCGACGAGCTCGGCCCGGTGAACGCTAAGGTCCATCTGCCTATCCACCGGCAGGCCCCGGCCTTCGACGAACAGTCGACCTCTGAGGAGATGTTCGAGACGGGTATCAAGGTCATCGACCTCATCCAGCCGTTTCTTAAAGGCGGCAAGATCGGTCTCTTCGGCGGCGCCGGCGTGGGTAAGACTGTCATCATCCAGGAGCTCATCAACAACGTTGCCAGCCAGCATGGCGGCTTCTCGGTCTTCGCCGGAGTCGGCGAGCGCACTCGCGAAGGCAACGACCTCTGGATGGAGTTCCAGGAGTCCGGCGTGATCGATCTCAAGGATCTGCCGAAGAGCAAAGCCACCCTTGTCTACGGCCAGATGACCGAGCCTCCAGGGGCGCGTCTCCGCGTCGCCCTCACCGGCCTCACTGTCGCCGAGTACTTCCGCGACGAAGAGGGTGCCGACACATTGCTCTTCATCGACAACATCTTCCGTTTCACCCAGGCCGGCTCCGAGGTTTCCACGCTGCTGGGCCGTATGCCTTCTGCCGTTGGTTATCAGCCCAATCTTGCCACCGAGATGGGCGAACTGCAGGAGCGTATTACCTCCACCAAGAAGGGTTCGATTACGTCAGTGCAAGCCGTCTATGTGCCTGCCGACGACTTTACCGACCCCGCGCCAGCCACGACGTTCGCCCATCTCGACGCGACCACCTCGCTCTCGCGTCCGCTGTCGGAGTTGGGAATCTACCCGGCGGTCGACCCCCTCGCCTCCACCTCGCGTATCCTTTCGCCGCGCATCGTCGGACAGGAGCACTATGACGTCGCCCAGGGCGTCAAGAAGATCCTGCAACGGTACAAGGACCTGCAGGACATCATCGCTATTCTCGGCATCGACGAGCTCTCCGATGAAGACAAAATGACCGTCGCTCGTGCCCGCAAAGTGCAGCGCTTCCTCTCGCAGCCCTTCCACGTCGCCGAGATCTTCACCGGCATTCCCGGCGCCTACGTCAAGGTCGAGGACACCGTCCGCTCGTTCAAAGAGATCATCGACGGCAAGCATGATGAAATCCCAGAGCAGGCCTTCTATCTCAAAGGCGGCATCGAAGACGTGCTCGCCGCAGCCGAGAAGATGAAGCAGACAGCATAGAGGCAGGGAACGCGGGCAGCGACAACCCGCGGTTCTCGAAACGGATCGGAAAGCTATGGCAGACAATACGAACAACTCGGGGCAATTGGCGGTTCGACTGGTGACACCCGACCGCGTCCTTGTCGACGCGACGGCGGATGCCGTGGAACTGCCCTCCATGTCCGGCTACCTTGAGGCACTCTACGGCCACGCACCCTTGCTCGCGGAACTAAGCGCTGGCGAAGTCCGCCTTCATGGCGGAACCTCCGGAGATCAGAAGTTTTTCGTTGCGTGGGGCTTTGTCGAGGTGCTTCCGGAGCGGGTCACGATTCTTGCGGAGACTGCACTAAAGCCCGAGGAGATCGACCGGGGCGCGGCCGAGCAGCACTTGCAGGAAAGTGACAAACTTTGGAGCGAGGCTGGAGATGACGCGCAGAGATACCACGACGCAAATGCTCTTCGCCGCGAGGCTGAAGAAGAGCTGGCCTCCTCAGAAGGCAAAAGCACTTGATCTCAGACCAGATTTGACCCGGCAAAGCCCAGGCTCGTGCTTACTGGATTCAGCTGAGTTGACACCTGAGCGTAGCAAAGTTGAAGAATTTACGGTTGCCTGCCGGTGTTCGCTCTTGAAACCTGCCACAAAGTGGCATCCTAAGCGAAGCCAAAGGACCTGCGTTCTTCTCGACGCCTGACAGCCAAACTACTTCTTCACCTTTGAAGCCTTCTCCATTGCAACCTCTGTCGCAGCTCCAGCCTGCTGACGCAGTGCATGCAGGACTACCCGCAGCATCTCTTCTTGAGGAGCCGGCTTTCCTGTCCAGATCTCAAACTGGCGCGCTCCCTGATGCACAAACATTTCGATTCCGGTGATGATGGGGATGCTCTGCTGTCGCGCCAGGCGGAGCAGCGGCGTCTCGAGTGGGTTGTAGACGAGATCAAAGACCAGCTTCGTGTTCAAGTCCTTTGCTTCGAGTAGCGGCGCAGCCTTCTGTCCTGCCATCCCCACTGGCGTTGCGTTGATGACAACATCAAAGGAAGTCTTGGCGAGCGCCTCCAACTTTATGGTTTTGGCACCCGCCTGCCTTGCGAGCTTCTGTGCGGTCTCGGGCGTGCGATTCAGGATGAAGACCTCAGCGCCCTTGTCGCGTAGGCCAAATACGGCAGCCCGCGCGGCACCGCCTGCTCCCAGTACCAGCGCCTTCGCTCCCCGTAGGGTCATCCGCTTTTCGAGTGGACCAAGGATCCCAGCGACATCCGTATTGAAGCCGTAGAGCTTGCCATCTGGAGCACGCAGGATCGTGTTGCATGCCCCAATTTTGATCGAAAGCGGATCCGTCTTCTCAAGATGCGCCAGCACCTCCTGCTTGAACGGCATCGTCACGCTGAGCCCCTGGATGGGAATCTCCTGAATGAGCTTGAGCAGATCGGATAGCTTCGTCGTCTGCAGCGCCAAATAGACCGCGTTTACGGTCTCCCGGCGGAATGCTGTGTTCATCATCAGAGGTGAAAGCGAACTCTTCACCGGGTTGCCGACAACTCCATAGACCTTGGTCGCGGCATCCACCTGATCGATCCGGTAGATGTCCATAAGGCTGCGGGCATCGATCTGGCCAGGTCCAGTCTCGTCGCCTGAATTCGCCGCGGCAAACGTAAACGCTCCTCCGGCGCGAAGCCCCAGGACGCGCGAAATGACGCCCGCATCGCCCATGCAGATGCCGACAATAGGGACGTGATCGCTCATCTTTTCGAGAAATCGCATCAGTGTCACGTTATCGCTCAGGGTCTTCGCTGTTGGAACGATCTTTACGAAGTCCGGCTTGAGAACCTGAATCCGTGCATAGATACCGTCCAGGTCCTTGGTTGCGGAGAAGTCGTGATGGCTAATCAACAACGCCGCGCCCGACTCGCGAAGCCTCTGGAGTTCACCTTTCTTCAGGGACTCCGCAGACTCGAGTTCGAGGTCGACCAGGTGAAAGCCTGCATCCGCTGCCCTCACCAAGACGTCCAGTTCGGCGGCAACCGAGCCTGCGAACTTGCCGCCATTTGCCGCACGACGGCAGGTTGCGATCGCAGTCGCAGCAGTGTTTTCTGCGAAGAACTGCTTGAATTTCGGAAGCGCGAGCGCCGGGTGATCAAGGTAGTCGAGGCGAAACTCCACGAACGGCGTCTCCTTGATGATGGTGACGGCCTTCTCGATCATCTCTGTGGGCGTACTCCCGATCAGGGCAACGCACACCCTACCGAGGCGCGAACGAAGAAACTGGGGCGAAGATGGATTCACATGGTCTCTCTAAGGAAGCAATCGCGGTATCGTACCGGCCAACAGGTCAGGATGCAAATTCAGCCTACTTACAAAGCGTGCGAACAGACTCAGGTGCAAGGCCGATCTGCGATTCGTGCAGCAACCAAATGGATGAAAGGTTCTGCACCTCGCGTAGGGTGGATCTGCACCTCGCGTATGGTGGAGTAGATGCAGTCGATTTGCGGTTAGGAGCTTTCCAGCACACTTTTTCGTGGATGATGGCAGAATTCATACAAGTTGAGAATCTTAGAGGATATGCATGGCTGCGGCATGGCTTCAGCACGCGCGCGGGTGGCGTCTCGACCATCTACGGCGGAGGTTCGCCCGGCTCCCTCAATCTGGGTTGGACGAAGGACGATAATCCGGTGCTGGTCAGGGAAAATCGCCGGCGCTTCTGGAATTGCGTAACCGGAAGAGCAGGACAGCCGGGGATCACCTTGCAGCAGATGCATGGAACGGAGATTCACGTCCTCCGCACTGGCCACGAGCCGCTCGAGACTCGCGAGGGCCATGCCACCTTGGCCGGTGATGGGCTGATGACCGGCTTGCCGGGAATGCTGTTGAGCATCCAGACAGCCGACTGCGTACCGGTAATGCTGGTGGATGTAGAGCAGCGGGTCGTGGCGGTTCTCCATGCGGGCTGGCGGGGTACCGTGGCCGGCATTGCAGAGCAGGGGGTCGCCTGCATGCAGCGGGAGTATGGTTCGCGGGTGGAGGACATGGCCGCCGCCGTGGGTCCGTCAATAGGAAGCTGCTGTTACACCATCGGCGATGAGGTCCGGGAGGCATTCTTCGCGCGGTTCGCCTACAGCACACACCTGTTTCACCAAGATCGCCTCGATCTGAAAGAGGCAAACCGCCGTCAGTTGGTCGAGGCTGGGATTCCGCAGGAACACGTTGCAGTTGTAAAGGAGTGCACCGGGTGCGCCCGAACACCATTCGGGGAGAGGAAGTACTTCTCCCACCGCATTGATCAAGGCTTTGCAGGACGTATGATGAGCGCTATCGGTGTGGTAGAGATTTGAAAAACTCTAATATTTAAAAAATTCTGATACTTCAAGAGGGTATGGCTTCAGCCAAGCTGCCTGGAATATCTCAAAGAACAAGGGACCTCAGAGCGCACCGGAGTCGGCCTACTCACTTTGGAGCGGCACAACCTTAGCTGCGCCAGTATAAGCGCGAACAGTGAGGACTAACCCCGAGAATTCATGGTGAGGTACGCCGATCATGTTCGTCTTTGGCGCATCTTAACGCAGATCTGACACCGGGTGAATTCCCCTACATGGCGGGAGGATGGTGGGGGTCGATCTGCTGCAGCTCTTCGAGCGACTTCGTTTGACTACCTTTGGGATTGACGGAATCGCGAAGTTCTTTGGAGGGCTTGAAAAAGGGAACCCGCTTTGCCGGGACCTCCACCTTCTCGCCACTCTTTGGATTTCGCCCGGTGCGCGCCTTGCGCTGTCGCGTTCGGAAGCTGCCGAAGCCGCGGATCTCGATCTTGTCGCTGGACTTCAGTGCGCCAATCACCGAATCGAAGAGTGTCTCGACGATGATCTCAGCATCGCGCCGCGTGAGATCGCCGAGCGAGGTAACTTTATCGACGAGGTCTGCTTTGGTCATGGCTCATGCTCCCTTGGTCGCTTGAGGTTGAGGTTGCGAGTCGCTTGAAGTTGCGAGTAGGAAAGGCCCCGGGTTTGCCATTCTCTGAAGAGATTGTAAAGCGTGCGGCGAGAAGTCACGAAAATGGGTGTAAATGCTCAACGAAACTATCCCGCATGCGTCAGCGACTCTTACTTCCAGAGAAAGTAGAACCCCGGCGCATGCTCTAGCAATTTGCTGGGATTTGGAAATAGATCATCTCCGCCGGAGACCAGCATGGAAAGCAGACCGCTGTCCCTTTTGGAGGCCCGAACCACGGTGGGCTCGCCAGAGATACCAGCATCTTTCGCGGTTTCGGTCAGAGCCGTGCGCAGGCCTCCTTCCTTATCGATCAGACCCATCGAAAGCGCCTGCTGACCAGTCCAGACCTGCCCGGTCGCCATGGGCCGGATCTTGTCCTCCGTGGTATGACGGCCCATCGCGACATCGTGGATAAACTGGCTGTACATGTTGTTCACGAGCGACTGAAAATACGCCTGCTCCTTTGGAGTCAGGTCGCGTGACGGGTCGCCAGCCGTCTTCAACTCCCCGGCGCTGATCGTGACATTCTTCAACTTGGCCCAGCGCAGCAACTCACCGTAGTTTGTCCATTCCATGACGACGCCGATAGAACCAACTACAGAAGCTTGGTTGGCGTAGATTTTGTCGCAGGAGGACGCGATGTAGTACGCGCCAGAGGCGCCCACGGAGTCAATGGACGCGACGATCTTCTTGTGTTTCTCCTGCCGCAACCGAAGCACTTCATGGTAGATCTCCTGCGACGGAGAGGCAGCGCCGCCGGGAGAGTTGATGTGCAGCACGATGGCCTTCACGGAATCGTCACTCGAGAAAGCGCGCAGTTGCGCGTTAATTTTGTCCGCGGTGAGGATCACGCCCGTAACGTCGATGACGGCAATCTTGTTCGAGCCGAGCAGGCTGCCCCCATCGATCGATCGCATCGCGCTCCAGACGATGGCCGTGAGCACCAGCGCGATCACAGCAAACGAGCCGCCGACAACTCCCACATAGAACCACGCCGATCGGCGGCGGGGCGGAATGCGATAGGCAGGTGGATAGGCATTCGCGAATGGGGGAGCGGCATACGAGGAATAAGGCGGCGGTGGCGGGGCGGTATCTTCCAGCATGGGCCGAGTCTATCAGGCTGCGCTTCGTACGACGGGCGCAGCCTGCGCTCCTTGGCAGCTTGCGCGGCTATGACGTCGATTCGTGGGCGCAGGCTGCCTTCCTAACAACGGCAGTAGCCCGCCGTGTCCTGCTTACGCGTAGCGCTGCTGCATGCGGGCATACAGCAGCGCTGCGTACATCGCTCGTCCTGGTACGTCTATAAATCAGACGGATCGGGAGGAATTGCGACGGCTCGGCTGGTCGTTCATCTAAATGTTACGGTATGATTATGACCGTTCCCGGGACAGATTTTATGTGCAGGTGAGCGGCACCTATACCACCAGAGAGAGTATTCGAAGCTGATGGCACATCCGCATTTGAGCATCGTGATTCCCGCGTATAACGAGAGCGCACGCATCGAGTCGACGCTGGAGCGGGTGTTGCAATGCGTAGAAGCCCAGAATTGGGACGCGGAAGTGCTGGTGGTAGACGATGGATCCGAGGACGCGACGCCGGCCATCGTCACGCAGTGGGTGAAGCGGCACCCCAGGCTTCATTTGATTGAGAATCCGGGCAATCGTGGCAAGGGTTACTCCGTTCGCAATGGCCTGCTGCAGGCCGCAGGGGATGTTGTCCTGTTCACCGATGCCGATCTCTCTGCTCCCATGAAAGAGGCAGAGCTGCTGTTGGAGGCGCTTGCTGCGGGAGCGGACGTAGCCATTGGTTCGCGCTGGATGGATCGCACTCGGCAGACCATCCATCAGCCCATGTACCGGCAATTCTTCGGGCGGTGCTTCAACTGGATCACGCGCATCGTCATGGGCCTTCCGTTCAAAGACACGCAGTGTGGGTTCAAAGCGTTCAAGCGACCTGCTGCCCAGATTATCTTCCGGCTTCAACGCATCGAGCGCTGGGGTTTCGATCCGGAGATCCTCTTTATCGCGCGCAAGCTGAAGTACAAGATCGTCGAAGTTCCCGTCACCTGGGGTCACGATGAGCGTAGCCGCATGAGCTATCTAAAAGACGGAATGAAGATGCTTGAGGAGATGGCCGTCATTCGTACCAATTCACTCGCAGGACGCTACGACCAAGATATTGCGGCACTCAAGGACACTAGCTCCATGGCAACCGCACCGGTTGAGTGAACGGCCAGCTCGCCGGTGACGCCGATTTTACTCAGCCCAAGACCCTGTTCTCCTGACTCTGTCCTCCTGATCCTGAACGTGACTTGGACAACGGGACCAGCCGGGTTCCCCTCCTCCTTGTGTGCAGGAGTGTCCCCGAAGTGACTGTTCTTACCTGTGTCGCTCTCGCGCATGGAGCCGTCCGAGCCGCTATTGTAAGAGTTGAGATACATGTTCTGCCAGGAGTTGTAACGTGTTGCGTTCGGCATTTCTTGCACTCTCTCGAAATCAGGCGATGCGATCGTTCTCGGAACGGTCGAAGGTTGGTCGGCGGCTTTCGGGCCGATTTGTAGCAGGCATGACGGTGGACGAGGCATTGCAGGCCGCCGAGCAGGTAAATAGCGATGGCATCGCCGTGTCGCTCGATTCGCTCGGCGAGAGCGTGGCGGCCGAGCCGCAGGCGCGCGCATCGGCAGAGATCTATCACCGTCTGCTCGATCAGATTCAAGCACGGGGGATCAACGCCAATGTGAGTGCAAAGCTGACCCAGATGGGGATGGATTTCGATCCGGCTCTAGCAGAGCGGATCATGGCCGAGATCGTCGCACATGCCACGGCCGCAGACAGCTTTGTACGTGTCGATATGGAAGGCAGTGAACTCACCGAGGCCACGCTGCTGATGGTGGAGCGGCTGCACGCGCAGGCGCACGGGCGTGTCGGCGCGGTGCTGCAGTCGTACCTGTATCGAACGGAGGCGGACACAGATCGTCTCCTGGGGCAGGGAATCCGGATACGGCTCTGCAAGGGAGCGTACAAGGAAGGCCCCAGCCTCGCCTTTCCGGCAAAGGCCGATGTCGATCGGAACTACGTCAAGCTGGCCAGGCGGATGGTCGCGTCGCCAGTCTTCTGCGGTATGGCGACCCACGACGAGGCGATCGTGACCGAGATCTGCCGGTTTGTGCAGGAGAAGGGGATCGCGAAGAGCGCGTTCGAGTTCCAGATGCTGTATGGAGTGCGTCGTGACCTGCAGCGGCGGCTCGCGGCCGAGGGCTTTGGCGTTCGAGTGTACATCCCATTTGGGACCGAGTGGTATCCGTACTTCATGCGCCGCTTGGCGGAGCGTCCGGCAAATCTGCTATTTCTGGCTAAGAATTTCTTCCGAAACTGACTCATCTTCATTGACAATAATTGCCGAGCCGGACGTCTCTTGCGCCTTGAACTCTGTGCGCCAACCAGAATGTTCCACGTGGAACGAAGCATACAGAGCTTCTCTACGTTCCACGTGGAACATGCGATTGTCGAGATTTACCTAGATTTCGATCAGGTAGCTGCTGTTCTGGATGCCTTCCTTTAGGTTGTAGACCCACTAAAATCTGCTCAAAGTTGCCCTTGAGGGGGAGACTTTCTGCTTCTGCCGCGAGAAAGCAGACGGGACAGGGGTCGGCGTGTAAGTACTCAGGTTGTTAATACCTAATGTGTAACGTCAATACTTGACACATAATGCTGTCGAAACTGATGTGCGATTGCCGGTAGTAGCGGTGAGCTGGTTTGCCCGGATCGCCCCGGCGTAGCAGGTCAGAGTGAGGCTTTGGATTTGCTCAGCATGACAGGGTTTGTTGAGGCTCGCGGGCACAAGCAATGGCAAGCAGCCCACTGCCCGAAGTTATTCGGGCGTTTCGCTGGAGCGCTGCATGGGGAGGTACGGCTCCACGGTGAGGAGGTTCGAGAGGGTGGTGCGTTCCTGGTCGGAGAACTGGCCGCGAAAACGATCGGAGTTGAGAACAGTCTGGCGTTGCGGGAGGGGCATCTCGCGGATGTCACGAAAGGCGCGGGCTACAAGACGTCGGCGGTCCTTGGGAAGGCTGCTGAGTTGCTGCATCGCTCCTCGAACCTGTTGCCGTTGTGGAGGGCTGAGCCGCTCCATGGCTTCGGTGCGCTCGAGCAGGCGACGGCGCTGTTCCGGTTGCATATTGTTAAGCTGGGTGAGTCGATCCTGCATGCGCTGCTGGGTCTGCCGAGGAAGCTCGCGGAAGCCGGGTTCATTCTGCAGCGCCTTCTGCTGCTGCGGGAGCGGCAGATTCCGGTGGCGGGCGATCCACTGCGGAAGATGCTCCTGCGGCGTTCGAGGCAGGCGGGAGTTGCTTTGACGCTGTCCGAGGGCTGGTCTCGAAGCGGTGGCAGACGATCCAGCGGTTTGCGCAAGCAGAGCGGTCGCATACGCAACCAGGCAGATCGCACCAAGGGCAACCTTGAGCGAGAAGGATAGGACAGCCCGGAATGGAGAGAGGGGTGCCATGTCAGAGTGGATGCGAAATTGAGGTAGAGGGGCCGGAGTTAGTGGCGGATGCTCAGGGTTGTCGTGAACCCATTCAGCTTACTGCGTGGAGAGCCTTTCCGGGTAGGTTCAAAGGTTGCTGCTCATGAGCGTGCTGCTAACTTCGTGGCGGTGCCGAAGGGTCGTCAGCAGGCTGATCGTCTTGCAGAAGCTGATCCATCTGCTGAATGGCCTGGTCGTTCTTATCGAGTATCTGCAGATCATTGATCGCAGCGGAGGCCTGGACCTGATCGTGGTGCGACGAGAAGGTGGAGATGCCGGCGAAGGTGCCTCCACCGAGAAGGACAGCGAGTGCCATGGCTCCGACCAGCACGGGGCGAAACTGACGGCCGGTGTTGAAGAGAAGGCGCGTGTGAAGACGCTCGAACCAGCCAGCCTGCGGCATAGCCTGATCTTCGCGCAGGCGAACGGCAAGTTTCTGGTCGAAGTATGAGGAGGGCTCGGGAGCTTGCCAAAGGTCGAGAAGCGCGAAGGTGGATTGAAAGGAGGCAAACTCCTTCCGGCAAGCGATACAGGAGGCCAGATGCTCCTGTACGTTGACGTTCGAAGCGGCTTCCGGGTTGAGCACGATCTCTGGCATCTCGGATTGGCAGACTTGGCAGTTCATGATGACTTTACCCTTTCCTTGTATTGCGAACGCGTCGTGTGCATGCAATGCGCGCTTGCTTCCTCTTGGAATCTTCGAATCAGAGAAAATCCTTCAGCTTGTCGCGCAGTGTCTGATAGGCGCGGAAGAGCAGGGATTTTGTTGCGGACTCGCTGAGCTTCAGGACGTCGCCAATCTGGCGATAGTCCATTCCTTCATATTTGTGCATGAGAACAGCCATGCGCTGACGTTCGGGCAGGGCGACGACATGCTGGCGAATGGCGTTGAGACGCTCCTGGCGAAGTAGACGCGCCTCAGCGCTTGGCGTCGAGTCGGCCACATCGGGTGTGGTGCCAGTTTCGGAGTCGGCCTCATCCAGGTAGACGGTCGAGGCGGAACGCTCGTGGCGGGTGTCGCGGGCGTGATTAACACCAAGATTAGTGGCGATCCGATAGAGCCAGGTGCTGAAACGAGCCTCGGCGCGATAGGTTTCGCGAGAACGATAGACGCGGAGAAAGACCTCCTGGGTGAGTTCCTCGGCGACAGCCTGATTGTGAACCATGCGATACATAAAGTGGATGATCTGATTTCGATACTTCGCAATCAGGTAGTCGAAACCTGCCATGTTGCCGGCGCGGAGCTCGAGCATAATCTCCGAGTCTTCCATATGGGCGAAAGCGCCGGAGGTATTGTGTGCCGCCCGATGGTCTCTGGGAGCAGGAGCGACTTCAACGATGTTTGGATGCACCGCCAGCGTAGCCATATCGTCTGAAACCCCAATTTCCTCGCCATGTTGCGCGGTTGGAGGCATTTCCGGCGATTCATCTCCATTCGGCTCTAAAGGGAGGATAGGCGAGGAGAGGAGAACGCGGGGCTTGGGCGGCAGTCTTGGCATGACGCTCTCCGATTGTACTGTGATGACGGGCTCAGGCCGAGTCCGCCACGGTGTTCTCCCGGATGCCTTAAAGCAAGTTCCGCGATCGGGTGTGCATCGTTCTATGGCGGAAATGGTATGCTGATGGGGCTAAGTGAAGCAGTTTAGCCATGCAGCAAAGTGCTGCGATTCAAGATGGGCGCATAACTCAGCGGTAGAGTGCCACCTTCACACGGTGGAAGTCGTAGGTTCGAATCCTGCTGTGCCCACCATCAAATCAACAAGTTACAGGCAGTGACGAGACGGGCTTGATGCCATTTGATGCCAAACTGAACCGGCTGGCATCAACTGCGCCGGTTGTACCGGCTCAAACCTGCATCCCCTGCTGCTTTGCTGTTGCCGACGCGAGCATCGCGTAGACCGTTCCTACCATCTGCTGCACACTCTCTGGCAACTCCTGCATGTACTCGTTCGCGGTCGTGTCGGCTCGCGAGTGTCGTAGGTGGGACTGGATGTCTTTCACTGAACCAAGATTCTGTGCTCGTGTCGCCATCGTGCGACGCAGCACCTGGAAGTTCAGCTTTGGTATCCCCAGACCGTCTGCCAAAGGCTTTAGGATTCGGCTCCGATAGTTGGCTGTGTCGATCATGCCGCCGTCCGCGTTCGGAAAGATGAACGCTTCCGGAGACGGGTCATGACACTCCAGTTTCCAGAGCTTGAGCTCTGCTGCAAGACCATCCGGAAGATGCATCTTGCCCAGGCTCTTTGGGGTCTTTCCGAAGGCGCGTAGCTGTCTTCGGTAGACGGTTTCTGTCAGCGACAACGTGTTCGCGTTGTCGAAGGACTGCCAGCGGAGAGCGAAGAGTTCGCTGGGGCGGAGAGCGTCGGTCATGTCCAGCATCAGGATCAGGCGATCCCTCCGGCTGGCGCTTGCCACGATAGAGCCCATCTGCTCCCAGGTCAGGATTTGCTTGTCCTTTGGCCGAAGGTTCTTGGGAATCTTCAGCGTCCGGGTAGGATCCTTGACAAGAAACTCCTGCTCGATTGCTTCATCGAAGATGGACTTGAGATAAGACCGCGCTTGTTTCACCCGATCTTGGCAGTACGTCCGTGCCAAGTGGTTCACATGCGTTTGCAACTCAAACTTGTCGATTGATTCGATCGTTCGGTAGCCGAACTTCGTAATCAGATCGATTTCAATCTGAGCTGTCTTTTCCTTCGCCGTTTCTGGCCGCCAGTCTCCCTGTCGAAGCGGAAAGTAGCGGTTGCGAACAAACCACTCAAAGGTGACAGTTCCGTCTTTCAGGATTCTGCCGTCTGCGAGTTGGCCGGTCTGCTTGGCGATCTCAGCTTTCAGCGCATCTCGCGCCTTGAGCTTCGTCATCTGCGATTTGAGGCCGAGGCGAACGCAAACACGAACGGATCGGACATCTTCGGTTGTAGGATCGATCACTTCTTTGCGATAGAAGCCATACCAGCACTTCCCACGTAGAAGCACCGAACCAGTTTGGTGCGATGTACCCATTGTCTTCTCAGTTCTGTGGGGAAAAGCAGCGGGTACCTCTATTTTAGCCCGCTCGGCGTCCCATTGCTGACATGCGTTCACGTTCGTCAATGAAAGCTTCAACGCCGCTTGCGCGATAGCGGAGCGTGCCATCGCCCATGCGGATGACAGGTAGAAGAGGCTTCTTTCGTGAAGAGTGATCCCACACCCAATCGGTGCTTACATTCAACCTTTTTGCCACATCCTCCGCCGTGAGGAGCGGCTCAGGTGGATGTGCACGTGACGGTGGCTTACGCAGCGATTGCTGAGACACTGTGGGATCTGGAACGAATCGGGAGTTAGTGGTTTCATTTTCCATCGTTACCTCGCGTATCGGTCGTCTTGAGAGTGAAACGAGGCAGCGATTTCGTCCAATACTTCTCATCAATACCACTCAAATTTTTACGAATAGTAGTCGCGCGGACGTAGTTACTTGTAGGTGGCTAGTTACCTAAATACATCGCCAGTCACCATTTGGAAACTAATTGACGAATGGGGTTCCTAGTTGAACCATTAAGAAGCACCATCGACTCCCATCCCCAAGGGAGATGCGGGGTCTGACATCATTGCCAGCGGAGTAAACGGGCCATGTCAGATATCGTCGAGTTTCGCCATCTGGAATATCTGCTTGCGATTGCAGAACGCAAGAACTTCAGCAAAGCAGCCGAGCACGTTCTACGGTCACAACCTGCCGTCAGTCATCAGATTAAGGCGCTTGAAGATGATATCGGATACCCACTCCTCGTCCGCAAGGGCCGAGATGGGGTCTACCCCACGCCCGCCGGAGAGTTTGTGCTTGCATGGGCAAGAATCGTTCTCCCCGAACGCAGAGAAACTTTTCGCATGGCAAGAGCCATTCATGAAGGAACCGTTCCCCCGCTTCATCTGGGCTTTTCGTCATTTGTGAATGGATTCCTTCTCGACAACTTTCGGATTGCTTATCAGGGAATGTTTCCAGAGTGCGAGATTCATCTCTTTAGCGGGGATACGAAGCACATTCTGGAGCGTCTGGAGAACGGTACGCTCGATTGTGCGCTCCTCCCGATGCCCATCGACAAAGACATCTGGAACGTCCGCCAGGTGGCCCACTCACCTCTCGTGATCTGCATGCGCTCGGATGACCCATTAAGCAATCAGGCTCAGGTGGACATTCAGGAAGCTGTTCCCCGACTCAAAGTGTTCCGCGATCCAGAGCCGCATCCCGCAGCGCACTCACGTCTCTTGGAGATGTTCTCCGAGGCCGGCGTCCCTCTGCATCTTGCCAGTTTTGCCGCCACACCCGCAGATATACAACTGATGGTGAAGCAGGGCTATGGACTTGCGTTGATCGATCAACTCTGGCCTCTCGACGCGGGTCTAATCACCCGACCCTTATCGGGGCTGAATTGGACGGCGGACACCGCCTTCGTTACGACGAAGAACTATAGCCACATGGCGCTGATGTTCGTGGAGAAATACCTTGACGAACACGATCTAGGAAGTACACGGAAGCAGCCACAGCCGGGAGCGCTTCGTCGCTCTCAGCAACTCAAACTTATCGGCTGAATGGCTATCTATAAACCGAACTTTGAGCACTATAGAAATTACGTCTTGGACTATGTGAATCGAGTGGCATTACCTTCCCCACGATGGCGGGCGCGGCCTGGCTCATCGTCCGTAAACACCCAAAGATGTTTCAACTCTGGGGCCTAAGCCTCAACCAGAAGAGCTACTATGACCCGCGCAAACACTGAGCCGCTCAAACATACCCCGTGGTTCGCCAAGGCCGGAGCTGCGTGCAGCATTGTTCCGATCGCACGCTTCGTCGGGCCGAATGTATTTGCTCTCAAGGGTGCCCCAAGCGGACGGGACACAATAAGCTGCTGTTCGGAGATGACCTTGGCAGGCAGGGCGACCGCTGCACCGATCCGAGCTGCTATCAGGCGAAAGTCTCGGCGCACGTCGCCGTGACCATCGCGGCGAAACCGGAGCTGGTGCAGATCAGCACCGCTTATGGAGGGCAGAAGGAAGGCAGTCCGGTACTCCCGCGTAACAAGTACATCGCCATTCAGGAGGAGAAGCCGAAGGACAAGCAGCAAGCCCAAGGACTGGAGTACAAGACCTGCAAGTTCACCACTGAGGCCATCATCATCGAGGGCAGCGACGTTGGCACCATCCACAAGGTCTGCGCGAACCCATCCTGCCCGGTGCATCGTCCGAAGCAGCAAGCCAGCCGAGACGATGAGAAGTGGAGGGCCGAGCAGGAGAAGCAGCGCAAGGAGCAAGCCATCGCCAACACGACTGGCCTCCGCGTCCTTGCCGCCATCGGCTCCGCTGTCCCGGTGCGCTTGCTCAAACGTGACCTGCTATTCATTCTTGAAAAGCTGGTGGGCATCATGGATGAGAACCGCGTCGAGATGCTGGCACGGCAGCATGGCATCCGACAGAAGCGCGACGATGGAGGCATAGGCAATACAATTACCGCCTTCCTTCGCCGCGCCGACGAAGGCACGCTCTCCCGTCTGCTGGTGGAGTCGAGCATCCTGCTCGCCGCCTCACGGGGCAATCCGTCCACCATCCTCAAGGATGCTGCCAGCGCCTACAAAGTGGACACCGATACCATCGCCGCCAAGGTGAAGCAGGAGTTCGCCACGAAGGAGAAGGCGAAAAATACGGTGCAGCCCGCCGCCAAAGCCGCGAAGAAAGCGGGCTAGCCATTCACCACAGAGGGACGGTCGGCCACCGTCCCTCGTTTCTTGCTCGTCCACAAATCGCGCAGGGAGAAACCCTGCCGGTTTCTCCCTGCGACCCTCATCCGCCCGCTCCGGCCCCCGCTCGCCGGCTGCGGGGCGTCACACGCTGCACATTTCCTTCACAGGCTTCGCCACTCTGAGCCTCACCATCAGCGCTCCCCATGCAACCGATCTCTCCATCACGCTCCAGCCCGAAGTAGTCCAGACAACCGTCGAGGTCGGTAATGGCGACGACAATCCCGCCGCCGCCAACTCGGCCACCAGTAGTAGTCCAAGCCAGTCCCTCTCTGGCCAGCGCCTCCAGTCCCTCGCCGACGACCCCGACGATCTCCTCCGCGAGCTTCAGCAAATGTCCGCTGCTGCTGGTGGCAACCCAGCGAACGCGGCCCTGTCCATCGACGGCTTTCAGAGTGGTGACAACAACAGCACTCTCCCTCCTAAATCCTCTATCGGTTACATCAAGGTCAACTCCGATCTGTTCTCCTCGGAGTACCGGAATCCACCCTTCCACGGCGGCCAGATCGAGGTCTATACCAAGCCCGGTCAGCCCACCTTCCATGGAGCGATCTTCGGCACCAACTCCAGTGCCTGGATGAATGCCCGCGACCCCTTCTCGGTCATCCTCCTCTCCTACCCCTACTGGCAGCAACGATTCGGAGGAACGCCTTCGGTCATAGGGACATCGATCATCGTGGGAGGCTTGTCCAGAGAAATCATTGGAATACTTCCTCAAGATTTTCATTTTCTCGATCAGAAAGACCCATCATTGATTCTCCCGATGAGGTGGGACCGTACCACTACAACTCTAGGCAATTTCAATGCAAATGCTATCGCGCTGCTGAACCCGGCGTGGGCATACGACAGGCCACGACGGATTTGGCGAGTCTACTTCCAGTTGTCGCAAAAACGTTCTCGACACCAGCAGGCGTGAGCGATGATTTCTACCGTTCGCTGCACCTTGCCCCAAACCTGATTCCCCTGAAAAAACAGATCGTCGGGAATGTCCAGACGTATCTTTTGGTCTTATTGGCCTCTACCATTTTGGTGCTATTTGTGGCATGCGCGAATGTAGCGAATCTCCTCATCGCTCAAATCGAAGAGAGGTGGCAGGAATTCGCCCTTCGCTACGTCATTGGCGGGGTGAGGAAGAACTTTTCCTCAACCATTCTTGTTGAGAGTGCTTTACTCGGACTCGCCGGAAGTCTGATCGGCCTGCTGCTGGCTTTCGGGACGATACAGATCATTATCAGAATCGAAGACACAGATATCCCACGTATCCACGACATTGGCATTGCGCCACCGGTGTTGTTGTTCAGCATAGCGATCGCTGGGCTAGTGTGCCGTCCCAGAGATAACTAGCAAAATGGGTTAGGATACGTTAGCCTCGGTCATGCTGACTGGGCGACCGAAGCCATCGTTGGAGTTGAGTGCGGAGGAAGAGGCGGAGTTACGCGGCT
>JAABUO010000426.1_pt1 | contig 85785 bp, 67 predicted proteins | sample 5559291 | NCBI WGS metagenome assembly JAABUO01 (sample SAMN10711878, study PRJNA513372) | rock metagenome | isolation source: Antarctica rocks | place: Antarctica: Victoria Land, Finger Mt sud
TATTTTATTTTATTTTATTTTATTTTATTTTATTTTATTTTATTTTATTTTATTTTATTTTATTTTATTTTATTTTATTTTATTTTATTTTATTTTATTTTATTTTATTTTATTTTATTTTATTTATACGTTAACTTAATTAAATTAACGTAGAATTTATGTTAACTCAATTAAGTTAACGCGAGATTTACGTTAATCGCATATAATTAACGCGTTACGTAACGTTATATAATTGAATAAATTAAGTTAAACACTTAATGCGCATTCTTCGTTCGTCTTATTCTATTAAGCTAGAAAATTGTTTAACTCTAAAATTAAAGTTAAGCGAATTAATTTAATTAAGTTAAAACTTAATTTACCAATTACGTTAATGTAATATAAATATTCTTAAAATATTTAAAGTATTACGCTAGTACTTTTATAAAAAACATTAGAGATAAATTATATTATTAAAGAAATTTATAAATATCTTTAAGCAATGTAAGCAATTACTTAATAACAAGAATTACAATTGTAAATAATCTTATATTTAATAAATCTTTATAAATAGTTTAATAAACTAGAGCAACAATAAGTAAAAACTTAAGATAAATTAAATACAATTTATGAAAAAATCGCATTCGAATACTATATATCTTTCTATTATCTAGAATCTAAGATGTTTAAGATATTTAAAATCTTAATTATTTTAATTATCTTAATTTTAAATTTTAAGATATTTAAGAATTAAATTATCTTAATTATTTTTATCTTGTTAATAGATTTTTTCTTTTTAATTATCTTGTAAAAAGCAATATGTAATAAATAGTACTTATTAGTATGCGATTTGTAACATAATTGCGTTAAAAGTATTTACAAGATATTTGCGTATTTTAAATATTTACAAGAAGCAATATATATAGAGAGAACAATCTAAATTATTAATTAATATAACTATTATTATTATTAATTAAGATTAATTTTAATAAAAATTATACAACTATAAATTATATTATTAGATTGCGAAAATATTAATTTATTGCAAAAAACTAGCAATCTTATATTGCTTTTATTTCTATTTTAAAATTGTATTTTTATAAGTTTATTATAATTTATATATCTATTTATATAAACTTATTATAATATTAGTTTTTAATAAATAACTAAATATATTAGTGCTAAGATCTTATAGTAGCAACTTAACGTTATATAGAGTTTTCTTTCTAAGAATTTCTTTCTAGAATTTTTGCAAATTAATGTCTTTCTAAATTATAGTTCTATATATTATATAATTTTATCTTGTATATATTAATATAGCAACGTCTTATTATATATATATTATATACACCCCGAACTTAGGATTGGTGATTGCCGTTTTCGATCGGGAAAGGGAGCAGGGCCGCTTTAGAGGGAGCACCGAGGGAGCAAGGGGGAGCATCGAGGGAGCACTGAGGGAGCAGGGGGAGCACCGAGAGAGCACCAAGGGGCAGTGCAGGGGCTGAGCAGTTGTGATCCTGAAATGGCTCCATCGACATCGGCTTAAGCTGCCCTCTTTCTTCTTTTACTATTTTGCCTCCTGCCTAGATCCCTCCATTTAGTACACCCTTGCGCAATAGCATTATTTACCCACGCACTCAAACTTACTCAGAAAACACAAGGTGATACAAAAGGATCCAAGTTTTGATAATATTCCTAATTCACAGTTGTGTAAAAGCCGGATACCCCCTCTGCGAGACCCAGTAGAGAATCTTGTTCTCTCTGAATTGTTTGAATAACGCTAAGAAAATCTGAGAATCGCTCTAGTATAGTATAAGACAATAATCGTTAGGAAAATGAGCAAGTAACTAATTGGAAGTCTTATCCATCCACGGGTCGTCCTGAGGGACGGCATTGAGTCTTTGGTAGAGTCTGGTAATCAAGCTTTTAGTTGCTACCAGAGTCTTCCGGGTAGGGTCGATGACGACAAATGGGTTTCAAACTTCCAAACCCGTCAAAATGGGACGAAAGATATGGTATTGTGCCTATCTGTGGTAAGTCCGAAAAAATTCGACACGTGAAGCCAGCCGAACGAGCACTTATAAGGATTAGAGTGCTGCTTGGTTAGAGTTTCCAGTACCCTACATTAGCTCTTTCGAGACCTTTTGCGAGGTCTTCCGCTTCTACGGCTTGGTGCTTTGGCTTCAGCACTCAAGATTTCCTTTGGTGACGAGTCCACACTATCAACATTATCGATGCCATTGCCTCTCACACCCCGTCGGGATTCCAGTATGGAGATTATTCTGGCAACTCTAGGGTCGTCATTTGAGCTAAAGGCGCCTGTAAAAATGTCCAACGGAGTCAAATAGAGCGACGTACTAACTTCGCTACGAGGGAGTTCTTGTAGATGGCCCCAGTACGAATGGGCGTCTCCGACAACGATAATGGGTAAAGATGGGCTCCTTGGGGGGGGGGCAGGAATGTCGAAGGCAAATTCGCTTGATTGCGATGTTCGCCCGGATGATCGCGATTGTCTCTGGATCGGACTTTTGGCTTCGCTTGCCTCAGGCCACTTTTCTGATTGAATTTCAACAAGTACATTGGGGTCTGCACCATGGCTCGCAAACAGTAACAACATCTCGAGCAGGCCATTTCGCCAGTAAAGTCTACGCTCATCCCATGTCTCTAGGGATCCATTTTTTGAGATCACGAGCTGATCTCTCGCATAGACAATGTAAGCTCGAAGCGCGAGTTGCCATGGAGACTCTCCGTCGAATGGTAGGTTGACATCTGGATAGTCTTGAAGAAGAAGTTCTAAAAGCTTCGTTGAAGTCACACACCTTGGCTTCCTGAACTCCTTGTGCTCAAATATCGAGACGAAATCATCAGGGAGGGCGAAAAACAGTAAAGCTTTACCCGTTGCATGAAGAGCCCCTTGTCGTTTCTTCTCTTTTATATATAGATACAGATCGTGCATGACCGCGAAAGAATAAAAGTTGAGGTGCGCAGACGGTGGCTGCTCTCCTATTAAATGAAAATTTGTGACGTAATAGCCCGACCAATGCCTGCCAGATTCAGAGAGTAAGAGAATTTTGCTCTGATGTATTATCATCACACGGTCCAGTTCCTCGAGCAGAGCTACTTGTGCTTTTGATGTGCGCGGGTCTGCTCTCTTGGAATAAGTTACGCAATTGGCAATCGCATCAAACCGAGTCACCGAACTGATGTCTTTCAAAGTCTTGATTTTTCTTACTTCGGCTGCCATCAAGGCAATGTGTGCGTCAAAGTTCGTTTCAGCTTGTGACGCGAAGTTGACAAGGTCTTCCTTCGAGTTTAAAAGCTCTTTGACTGTCTGATGAAGGAACTGAATAGTGTCGATGGATGAATAAGCAGGCTCAGGGTCTGGTTTTTCATTCCTCGTGACTTCTATAAGCCCTACACAACGACTCCTTAGTCTTTTTAACATGTTTTGACAGGCTGCATTATATTGCGAGACTGTCATATGGCAGACTTGAGATTTCATTGCTTCGTCAAAGCCCTGTTCAGCGAATGCAAAGGTGAGAAGGTCTAGAGGCTGGAGTGCACCCAGCATGATTAGGAAAAGTTTTGCTGCTTGGGTACGATGAGCTGGCGTGATCTTCTGGAGCATTCTCGCATATAGGCCTTCGAGCGTCGGCGGAAGCTCCGCGAGCTTAAACTGCAATTCTGGTAGAGTATCTCCGTCCCGAAGGCCTTCACCAAGAGATTCTGTTACAAGACGAACCCACAGAAAAACCCCAGAAGCTTTGTCCACGATTTGTGGGATTAGTGAGTTCGTCATTTCGTTGTCTCGATCCATGAGATCCTCGTCATCGTAGCTTCTCAGAGTGTCTGCTGTGTAATTTGCAATGTCATACTTCGTTAAGTCCTGAACCTTCAGCTGTTTACAGTTCCGAAAAGCATGTTCATACGTGCGGTATGGGCGACTCGAAATGCACGCTTTGATTCGGACGCGTTGGCGTTGAAAAGAGGATACTATGCTCTTCACGATCTCAATGATCTCTTCGTCCCTTCCCTCGTATTCATCTAGTCCGTCTATGAACAAGCAAATGATCACTTCGTGAAGAGTTTGTTGAACAAGTCGTTTAAACGCGGCTAGGAGTGCGTCGATGGTTGGAGAAAATGCGTCGTATTCCTTTGAAGAAGCATCGGCCATTAGTGCTGCCCACTGTTCTGGGAAAGCAAATGGTATGAGACTTCTATTCTGCCGGAGAATTTGCAGGAGGACCGTCCGAAGAAGACCGTGCGTTGACTTCTGTACTTGGGTGCCTCTGTCATGAAAGAAAAAAGGGGCTACACATGGTTTTGAAGTTTTAGCATACTCGCTGAGATATTCGTTTGTGCAGTCATGATCCACAATATGCTTCATCAGGGTGCTCTTCCCGCTTCCCGCTTTCCCGGAGATCCAGAAAATGCCTTCTCCGCATCGGAGCCAATCGATAAATCCGTGAGAGACATCCTCAAAAATCCACTGAAACGTCTTCTTATATGCCTCTTGGATGTCCTCAAAACGCTGTTTTATCTCAGGAAAACTCAAGGTGTCCAAAATGCCTTTCCAAGATGTCAGCATCAAGGAAAGAAAATCATTCGCAACCTCCACATGACATACGATCTTCGGACCTGCAGATCAACTTGTCCCCTATACCATGGAGTCAGAACGCTTTCCTTCTTTTTAAGAAATAGCCATTTTCTAAATGAGAGGAAAAAGTGCATTTTAAAGGCAAGCCCACAACTCAACATTCATGTAGAGGGTTCATAGCTTTACGCAAAGTCCTCAGACGTACTTGCTCGTTTATCTTCATTGGCGGTTTCAACTAGCGTCCTAATATGGTCTGCAGTCCTTGCATAACCAATGTCATGAGTATCACGGTACTTGCACATTGCTATGTGGTCGGCGGGAATGCTGGTAACCGAGACGTTGAAGCCATCAGTAACAGCGGAGGCTTGCGGGACAATCTAGTTGAATTAGTGTGCTGAAAATACTTCGTAACGATATTATCAGCGAGCAAAGAGAATAGATACCATTCCCGTACTTGTCGGTTCCTCTTCATAGATACAAACAAGCAGTAATTTTGAACTAATGGAGCCGAAAGAGTTCCGCTGATGCTCGAGTACATCAGAATCTTGCTCAAGGGTGCCTAGTAGGTGTGGATTCGGCTGCCTAAATGCAAGCTTGGCAATTCCGGACACTAATTGACCAAGACCTGCCTTGTCACTGCCCCTGTGTGGTGTTCCGAGGAAGACTATACCCTTGGTGCACTTGTAGATAGCTCCAAGGCCTTCGTTCTGGTTGTTGTGAAGATATTCTGCAGATCTGATGAGAGCCTTTTGATCTGAATCAGCATCCTTCGCTGGCTCAAGGCTTATTCTGTGTGGCTGTTCTACCTCTTTAACAACGAGACCACCCAAGCTATGTGCGACGAATACGAGTGTGCGATTGATCTTCATCCTCAAACATTAGCCGTTGTATTTTGGTCCGCAACTGTACTAACCAGATGTCTATCCCTCCTTATCCGGGCGATATCACTAAGTAAGTTTTGGGCGTGGCCAAATATGCTGTTGTGACTGGTAAAGGACTTTATATTTGCGACGGTTGAGTCGTAGCCCCATGTTATGATTCTCGTATATGGTAGGTCTTGAGGAAGTAGGTCGCGTGGCCAACAGACCCCGTCTTTGGACCAAGTATCAATAGCATCACCGCGTAAGCCGTGGACAAAGACGATATCAGCGACGGTGCCTACGGCACTGTCATGAACCACCTGAGGACCCTGTTTCGCCATGAATTTCGCCTTGCTCCTTGTTGAACAGGCAATGCGCAAACGCACCGAAGTCGACCTCCACGATACCGCGAGCTAGCCTTATAAAGGCTAGACTAGGTGGCAGGAAGGCCAGTAATGACGTGCATCTGAAAATCAGCCTATCCTAGCTACCCCTTCTTTGGAAATTTCCATTCCTGTTTTCTGAAATCCAGTTAAAGCAGCTTCTTCACTATGACGCAAATCTATGAGCTCACAAGAGCTTCGGCCGTACTAGCTTGCACACCAATTGTTGAGAAAATGGCGGCGACGGCGCCATAGAGATATTCAAGACACTCGTTGAAATGAGAAGTAATGTCAAACGCCATAGACCTGAGGGGAGAACTGCCCTTATGAGTGCAAATATAAACCATTGTACCCATTGCGCAAGATACTTGTTGCAAGCTGGTGCCGATCCGAATATTGCCAGTTCGACTGGTGATGCTGCTATCCATTTCCCCAGTATGTACGATGGGCACGCGATTCTGCATCAACTTCTAGCTCGTAGTGCCAATTGCTCAGCGAAGATAGACCCCCTAGGTGCTACCCCCCGTACCCCACCAATAGGAGCTGAGCACATCAATTGTTGGGGCCTGCTATGCTAACTCATATTCTCTGTATTCCCCTTGACCTAATCCTGCTCTCCGTGCTCTCTCCGTGCTCCGTTGATGCTCCCTTTAAAACAATAACACATTTTTATTGCCGTTTCCGTTTGGGCAAAGGGAGCTCGACCGGCTCCGAGGGAGCACCGAGGGAGCACCAAGGGAGCACGAGGGAGCACGAGGGAGCACGAGGGAGCGCATGGGAGCAGAAAGGGAGCAAATGGACGAAACGGGCTTTAGGGCGCGAGCAACACGGCACAGCCTTACTCAGTTATTAGTTATCATAGGTTTCACTCGGAGATTACTATATATTTATATATAGTCTTATAGTATTAAATTATCTTAATTTAAAAAAGCAATTATTTAATAAGATAATTAATTTAATATATAATATAAGACAAAATTTAAACAACAACAAAAGATACAATATTTTAGTATCTTAAAAACAATAATAATACAAAAACTTAATTTGTGTTTAACATAATTACAAGACTACAAACTATACTATAGAAAGAAATTTTACAAAAAGAAGTTTTGTAAAACAATAATATTTTATTGTTATTATATTTCGATTAGACTAAGTATTAAATCGAATTTTGGTTTTAACTTTAGAAATTAACTTAACTTATTAATTTTAATATTAGGAATCAACTTAAAACTTAATTCGATTTCTATTATTTTAAAATTAACTTAATTCGATTTAATCTAAGTTTCAATTCTAATATTAGAAATTAAATCGAATTGTTAAGAATGTTAAGAATACTAAAAATAGTATAAATTTAATTTAAATTTAAATTTAGATTTTTTTAATTATTTTCTAGATAATGCACATTAGTAATATATAATATAAAAACAATCTAATATACTTATTAATTAATTTAAATAAATTAACTATTTTTATTAAATTATTAATGAATTGTTACTAAAAAATAATAAATTTTACTAAAAATAATAGTCTTGACAATTCGAGTCAATTTTTCGAGTTAAATTTCGATTCTAAGTATAGAAATTAACTCGAATTGTCGATCTTAACTTTAAGAATCGAATTGTTAAGACTTTCGAGTTAAATTAATACGAATTGTTAAGATTTAAATCGAATACTTAATTCGAACTTGATAATTTAATTCGACGCAATTAATTTAATTTCGATAAAGAAATTAACTATACAAAGCTATTTGTTAAAGAGAAAATTAAAAGATATAAACTTTAAACAAAGCAAAACTTTTGTATTACTTAAGCAAAAAACAAATATCTCGAAAAATCTCTTTATAATAATAAAATTAGAAAAACAAGCTTGTACTATTTTTGCAAAAACAATTTTAATAGCAAAATACAAAAAATATTAATATTAATAATATTAAAAAAGCAACGCTTTGCGCAATTAATAGAATCGATTAATTTGAATTTATATTATAAAAAAAACTTTAAGAAATAAAAAAACTAAATTCGAATTGCGCAAACTTTTCTAAAGTTAGCAAAAATTAATTTTTATAAAAAAACTTTAAAATTTGCTAAATTTAACAATTTCTTTGCAATATATTAACAATTTAATAGAAGAATTACAAAAATAAATACAAAAATAAAATTAAAAAATAAGACTAAAAACAATTTATACAATATATAATAAATTTTATCGAAGATTTAAATTTTTTTTTTTTTTTTTGCAAGTATAAGAATAATAAGCAACTTTTATTACAAAATATTAATAATATATCTTGAATCTCGAAACTCTAAAAATAGATCTTGATAAATATATTAAATATTAAATATATAATAATTTTTTATATTGCTTAAAAAAAGATCTTCGAAAAAAATTAATAATATAACTTAACTTTTCGAGATAAAAAATATACTAATTGCGTTAATATAATATATAGAGAGTATATTACTTTTAAAATCTAAAACTAAAAATAAAATTTCTAAAAAAGAATTGTTTGCAAAATTTTGCAATAACTTTAAAAAAAGTTTATATAATTAAAAATAAGAAAAAATTATATTAACAAATAGAATTTGCAACAATTTAATAACAAAAAGTTATTAGAAAAGTACAAGCAAACTTTCTTTTTATAACTTAGAGAAAATTAATAATGTTGTGCGTAATAAATATATCTACTATAACTACAATAAGAAAAAATATATCTCGAGAAAATATTTAAAATTTTCTAAAAAAAATTTGCAAATAAATATAATTAAGAGTTTTTAACAAAGTTTTGCAATAAATATTTAGAAAATATTTTTGTTACAATCTTTTATTAAAGAGATTTTTAATAATTCGAAAAACTAAATAAAGTTGCAATAATTATAATTGCAATTGCAAATTAAAAGTATAAAATAAAGATTTTATTTATAAAACAATTAATATTTGTTAATATAAAATAATACAAACAAAAAAGTCTTTCTAATAATAACATTTATATTAATTGTATTAATAAATAATTAATAAAATTGTAATATTTTAAAAAGATTTAACATCTTGCAATTAAAATAAAAGTAATATAATCGTTAAGTTAAATCGAACACTTTTTTCTTAATTTGATTTATTCTCTTGAATTTCGTAGAATTAAGTTAGAATTAAGACGCGAACTCGATCTTAAAGTTAAATTTTGTCGAATTAATATTAAGAATTTAAGTTAACTTCGTCGCGTTAACATTCGCTTATTTTATCTTATCTTATCTTATTATATCTATGCGCTAATTCGATTAAGCTAACGCACAATTTACGTTAGCTCAATTAGACTAGCGCAAAGTTTACGTTAATCGTATATAATTAGCGCGTTACGTAACGTTACGTAATCGAATAAATTGAATTAAACACTTAACGCGCATTCTTCGCTCGTTTTATCTTGTTAAGCTAGAAAATTTGTCTAATTCTAGAATTAGAATTGAGCGAGTTAATTCGATTGAATTGAAATTCGATCTAATAATTACGCTAAACAAAAGTATTTACAATTTAGAAAACTTAATTTGTAGAATTCTATATTACAAAAATAAAGATACGCAATAATAAAGAACAAAAATATATATTAGAACAAATCTTCTATATATTTAATAAGATAGTTTACAATATTATTATTGATTTTTTTTAAATAATAGAGACAAATCTATATATCAATTAATATATATTAATTTAACGCTATTAAATTATAAAGAATATAATTGTATTAAAATCTTTAAAAGATTTTCTAAAATCTAACAAATTTGTTTTTGTATTTGCTCTAATTTATTGTAATTTTAAAACAAATAAAAAACTTTAAATATGCAATATATTTTAAAAAATACAAAATATTAAGAATTACAATAATATTTTTAATCTAAAAAATTAGACTGATCGCGTCAAGTTGAGTCATCGAGTTCGAGCCAGGTTCTCGACTCCCCAAGACCCAATTCGAGTTAGAAATCTTGACCCAAGTCGATTCCAAGTTGAGTCAAGAGGTTGGTATCGAGTATCTGGGTCGAGCCAGAATGTTGATACCGAAACCTGGCCTAGCGATTAGTCTATAAAAAATATATTTATTTTTTTTAAATACAAGAATAAGAATTATAGTATTAATTTACTATTAAAAAAAAGCTATTATATAAATTACTCTACTTTCTCTCTAGAAAAAGCTCGATATTTTACAAAATTATTTTCTAAAGAATCTAATATTAAATAAAATTTGCAAATCGATTAGTTTTATAAAAGTATTTGTACTATTTATATTAAAGAAGAATAATAATTTAAAATTGTATATTAATTATTGCAATCTTAATACAAGAACAATTAAAAACAAATATTTTCTATCTCTTATTAAAGAGATGCTAAATTTTCTAATAGATATTATTTATTATACTAAGCTAGATTTAAAGAATACTTACTATTAAATTTGTATTTATTGAAAAAGACAAATAAAAGATAATCTTTTAACTATAATATAATTACTTCGAATATACAATAATATTATTTAAATTAGCAAATATTTTAGCTACTTTTTAAACTTAAATTAACAAAGTATTGCAAGATTTAAACTAATTATATTTATATAATATATCTTGACAATATTCTAATTTATCTTAAAATATAAAAGAAGTATTAAAACTATATTTATTAAATCCTCGAAAAACTATATTTATACAAGTTGTTATTAAGTTATTTAAATATTTTTTTATAATAATTTCGATTAAATTTTTAATATATATTATTAGCAATTATAGTATATTAATAGATTTGCATTGTATTAAGTTAATTACAATATAATTTTAGTTAATTACTCTTTATAAATATTAAAGTGTTTCTAAATTTTGCAAACTTCTATTAACAATTTATTCAATATTATATAAAGATTATTCGAACTTTAATAGAGTTTTTAAAAGATAATAAACAAGAAAAGTAAAACAATTTCTTTGTATTCAACAAGAATACTATAACAATATTTAAAAATTTAATTATTGTCTTTATACAAGCATCTATATTAATATATTTCGATTTTAAGAATTATATTTATGTTGAAACTAATACTTTGAAATTTGCTATTACTATTATTTTTTTGTAGCTAATATATTTTATAAATAGAATTAATTAAACAACCTAATATTTTGTAATATTCTATTTAAGAAAGATTATTTTTGCAAATATATAATACGAAACTTATAATTAAAAATTGTTTGTTATTGTTACTAATTTTAAACAATAAATATGCTATTTTAAAAGCAATTAATATTTAATTATTATATTAACAAATTAATACAATCTTTGTTACTTTATAAAAATAATATTGTTAAATTATTATTAAATACAATAAGTTTTTTCTTTAGCAAAGTATAACTTCGAGATTAAATATAATATTAAAAAAATTAATTTAGCAATTAAACTATTATAGCAATTAAATTACAAAAGCATTACAAATAATAAGATTTGTTTATCTATCTTTTAAAATAAGTTAAAGAATATTACAATTGCAACTATTAAAATAGCTCTTATACTAACAAGAGATGTTACTAGAGCGCAATTGCTTTTATACTTTAACAAAATCGAAGTTTCTAGAATCAAAAAACTTAATAACAAATTGTCTAAGAATTTTTTTAACAAAATAATTTTAATTAAAAAAGATATAGATATTAAAATAATAAAAGAAAAAATTATAAATACAATTCGAAGTGCTATAATTTAATAGTTGCGCTATAGCAATATTCGAACAATATACAAAAAAAAAGAATTATTTAAAAAATCTATTTTTCTTATTACTAATTAAAATTAAAGAACTTTAGAGTAAGAATTTTATAATTCTTAAGATTAAGAATAGTGTAATCGTGAAATTAAGTCGAACAATTTTTTCTTAATCTAACTTATTCTCTTAAGTCTTATAGAATTGAGTCAAGGTCAAGACGCAAACTCGACTCTAAAGTTGAGTTTCATCGAGTTAATGTCAAGAACTTAAGCTAACTTTGTTGCGTTAGCATTCGCTTATCTTATTTTATCTTATCTATGCGCTAACTCTATTAAACTAGCACAATATTTACGCTACTTATATATAGTTAGCGCGTTATGTAATATTACGTAATTGAGTAAGTTAAATTAAATACTTGACGCGCATTCTTCGTTCGCCTTACTTTGTTAAACTAGAAAATTTATCTAATCTTAGAATTAAGATTGAGAAAGTTAATTCGATCGAATTGAAACTCGATTCAACAATTACACTAATTAAGAAATAGTTAATCTCGAGTACTATACACAAAGTTTATATTAAAAAAACTAATTAATTAATAAAAAAAGAGTATTTTTCTTCTATATAATTTTTATTTCTAATAAATTGTTTTTTAAAATTAAGTTACTTAGATTATATTTAATAATTTGTTAGCAAAGTATTTTAAAATTAAGAAGATACAAATATTTATAAACAAAAAGTTTTATTAATCGAGAATAACAATAGATATTAATATATATACTAAAACATATAATATCTATTAGCAAAATAAAATATTGCGTTATTGTTTTTATAACAAGTTAATATTACTTTTAGTTTCTAGTCGATCTTAAACAAAAATTTCTATAAATTTTATAATTAAGTTATTTGCAAATTGCTACAAAAATAATCTTTATAATACAATCTTAATTATTATCGATTGCTATTCTAAGATATTATTATTAGCGTAATCGACTAGTTAAGTTTTAACTTAAACAAATTAATTTGCTTAACTTTAATTCTAGAATCGAGCAAAAGTTCTAGCTTAATTAAATAAATTAAACGCATAGAACGCGTTAAACGCTTAATTTAACTTGCTCGATTACATAATATTACGTAATGCACTAATTATATGCAATTAGTGTAAATCTTGCGCTAGCCTAATCGAATTAGCGCATAGATAAGATAAGATAAAACAAGCAAATTCTAATACGACGAAGTTAACTTAAATTCTTAATATTGATTTGACGAAACTTAATTCTAGAATTAAGTTTGCGTCTTAACTTTAACTTAATTCTATAAGATTCAAGAAAATAGATTAAATTAAGAAAAAAAGTGTTCGATTCGATTCAACAATTATATTTATTATTATATATATTTGCAAAGTCTATATAAATTGTAGAAAATCTAATAAATATATTGTTTAAAAAGATGCTATTTGTATATCTCGAAATTTATAAAATTATAATTAATCGAGAATTGCTCTTTATTAGTAACTATTAATTAGCAATATATTATTATATTTATATTAAGCAAAAACTAAATACAACTTTTTACTCTTAAATTAATAGATAAATCGAATAACAAATTTAAATACTAAAATATTATTTGCAATACTATTGTAATTATAAGTAGAATAATTAAGATTTATTGCTAGTATTTGTCTAATATATATTTATTAAAATAATATTATTTAAATTAATATTTAGAATTATTATTAACTTTCGATTTAATTAAGATAATAAAAACTATCTTAACATTTTTGCAACTTAAAAATAAATTTAGTTTCTATAAAATAAACAAGATTATCTTATAAGTTGTTTTTAGATTGTATAGCAAATATAAGTTTGCAATTACAATAAAAAAATTACTTCGAAAGAATATTAAGTAAACAATAAAATTATACTTTTTATAAAGAATCTTATAAATATTTATTTTAAAAAGAAACTATTTTACAAGTTTACAAATCTATTTAAGATTAAAAATATTATTAATAAATAAATATATTGCTTGCATCTTTCTAAAAAGTAATAAGTTTTTTATATTTTTTATATTTTTTATATTTTATTGTTAAAATTGTATTATTAAAATACAAATATAATTGTCTTAAAAGATATAATATTTGTTAACAAAAATAAAAAGTAAAAAAATAAGAATATTTTTAATAACAAGTCGAAATATAAGAAACTATAATATTTAATAAAATAGAATTTTTTTATTATATAAGAACAATTAAATTTTTACAAATTCTCTAATATATATATAGCAAAAACTAAAAGAATATTATATAAAAAATTAAGACTTTATATTTGCAAAAGAGATTTTAACAAAAATAAATAATAGTATGATCGTTAAGTCGAGTCAAACACTTTTTTCTCAATTCGACTCACCCTCTTGGGCCTCGTAGGGTTGAGTTAGGGTTAAGGCGCAAACTCGACCCTAGGATTGGGTTTCGTTGGGTTAATGTCAAGAATTTAAGCTAACTTCGTCGCGTTAGCATTCGCTTATCTTATCTTATCTTATCTACGCGCTAACTCGATTAAGCTAGCGCAAGGTTTTATTCTAATTATATGCGATTAGCGTAGATCCTGCGCTAGTCCAATCGGGTTAGCGCGTCACGTGACGTCACGTGATCGAGAGAGTCTAGTTGGACATTCGACGCGCATTCTTCGTTCGCCTCATCCTATTAAGCTAGGAAATTTGCCTAACTCTAGGGTCAAGGTTGAGCGAGTCAATCCAATCGAGTTGAAACTCGACTCGACGATTATATTAATAAATAATATTTAGAAATGATATTTAATTACGCAATTAAAGCAAGAGTATATTGCAAATAATATATATAAGTTAGATTAAAGTTTTTCTAATAAATTAATTGCAATATTAAAAAGCTATAAAGATACTATATAAAATACACTTAAATATAATTATTTCTCTTACTTCTACTTTGTTAATAAAGATTTTTATATATTATTATTTAATATAAGTTTTAAAGATTGCGTTGCTCTTTATTAATTATCTCTCTTTCTTTTTTACTTATTTTATTACTTCTAGCTATATATCTTCTTTATTATGATTTAAAATGTATATATATAGATAAAACAATCATAAAATATACAATGTAGTTAAAGATAATTGTCTAAATTTAAATTAATTTGATTTGATAATTTTAAGAAATTATATATTCTAGAGTCTTAAAATATTAATATATATTTTGATAAATATATATATATTAATATTGCAAAGTTGTTAATATAAGAAGCTAATTGTTTAACTTTTAATACTTTAGTAATTATATATTATTAATTTTGCAATTGTTGTTATATAGTTTATATTATATAACATTTTAAGTTATATAAATTGTAGAAACAACTTATAATATATATAAAAAGCTCTTATCTAGATATTTATATTAGTGTAATCGTTGAATTGAGTCGAACACATTTTTTTTGTTTAATCCAAGAATTATGATAGATTTCTTCGTTTAACTCAAAGCTATATTAATTAATTACGCTACGTAGAATAGTTCAAATTAAGTAATTATTTCTTTACTTGAAAGCACGCTAAATTCTCTACAAAACGACGTAATTTTATAAAATGCGTATAAAATACAAGAAAGTTATTATTTTTTTAAAATTTAAGGTTTTTCAAAGTTAAGCTTCTTGAGCCTAATTACTTAGCGATTCTCTCGCGAAATCGAGCCCAACAATTAGACTAATTTATATTGCTTTTTTTTTATAAAAATAAAATTAAAAGAGTTTTAAAATTAAAATAAATAAAATTATTTTTAATAGATTTTTCGAGCTATATTAAATCTATAATTTCTTATTAGAAAAAGCTATATTTGCAATAGTCGAATTCATAAATTTATTATTTTTGTTAAATTTTTTTAAAAAAAAAGTATCAAGATTTGTATAGTAATATATTATACTTAATATTTTTTGCTAAACTTTATATAGATATTGCAAACTTATATTAATATAAGTTAGCAAATTTTTCTAAATTAAATGCAAAGTCGACTTGTTATATTTAATTTATATATATATAAATTGTAAACAAAATCGAATTTGTAAAGCAAACTTATTTTAATTAATTTTAGTATTATTGTTATTAAAAATATATATATTAAACTTTAGGAAAATATTAATTTACTTAACAAAGTATTAGAATATCAAAACGCACTAGAATATAAATTAAAAAGTATATCAATAAAAAGAACTTATAGATTTGCACTTTTAATACAATAGTTATATTAATAATTTTTTATTTTAATATACTACAAATATAAGCAAGCGAAATAGAATAAAATAAATATTTACTTAATAATTCGACTTCTTTTAAGATTGAAAAAGATAATGTAAATAAAGCAAATACAAAAGTTTGCACCTGCTAATCAAATCGCAAAAAGAGAGAGAATATAATATTATATTTAAAATAAAGTACTATAATTGTTAGTTACTTTAATACAATATTGTTAAAATAACTATATATAATATATTTATATTAGTTAAGTTACAACAACAATTTGCAAAATATTAGTAAATTTAAAAATTACTCTTAATTATTTGTAAATAATATAAAAATAGCTAAGAAGATTTACTAATATTATAAATATTATATATATAGTTATTGTTAGCAATATAAGTAACAAAATAAATATTGCAAATATCTATTGCTTTATTATAGACTAATTGTTGATTTAATATTCGATCTTAACTTTAAAATTAAATCGAATTGTTAAGAAATCGAATAAAATCGAATAACTTAAAGAAGCTAGCTTATTATTATAATAAGTTTAGCTTAGTCGAAAAGTTACTATTTTAAGCAATTCGATTTTAAAAAAAATCGAGAAATCGAATCTTAATACTCTTACGTAATATTTTTGATTTCTTGCGATTAGTCTACTTTATTATAAAAATTTAATATATAAAAAAAAGATAAGAGTAATAGTTTATAAATAAATATTATTAGTATATTAATTATACTAATTTAATCGAATTAAATAAAGAGATTTAAAATAATTTATTAAAGTTAAGTATTATATATTGTTGTATTATTATTTAATAGATAGAACAAAAATACAATGCAAATATAGTTTACTAATAAATTATACAATAGAGAATAATATTCTTAATAGAATAAGTTTTTTTTGTTTGTTAATATAAAGTTAATTTGCAATAAAAAATTTGTAAAAAACAACTAAAATATATTACAACAATATACAAGAAAAGTTAAGATTATTACTTAATTTTATTTCTTTAAATATAAAAGAAGAATAAAAAAAATAAGTAGAAAGAAAATCTTTTATAGATATTATAATTTACAAACTAATATTTCTTTAAATTATAATTCTATATACTATGTAGTCTTATCTTGTATATATTAATATAACAATATCTTGTTATATATTAAAGTAATTACTATAGAAATATTATCTAACATTGTTGACATATTACTTTCTAGATTGTTAATATATTACTCTTTTTACTAAGTTTAATCGAGTAATTTTTAAGATTTAGCGCGTTGTTTGTTTATATAATTGTTGTTGTCGTTGTTGTCGCTATTCTTTTTTTTCTCTATTTATCTTTTATATTTGCATTTATCTTAATATATCTATACAATTATTGTCTTCTAGAGCAAGTCTATACAAGTATATCTTTATTAAATAGTAAAATAAAAACGATCTAAATAACAAGATCTTAACAATCGAGCACAATAATTATTATTATTTTTCTACAAAGTTGTTTGTCTTAATTGTATAGCGAAATATTGTTATATAGAACTCTACAATATTGCGCGAAATTCAAAAAGAGTTTCGAAAAAATAGCAAGACTAACTTAGTATTAAAAGAATTGCGCATAAATACAAATAACAAAAACTTCATATTTAAGTCTTGCAATATTTGAAACGAGTTCGCAAGACTTAAAGTAAAAACACTAGATATTTTGACGTTTACTTAAGATTTAATATAGAATCTAATAAACTAAAAGATCTAGTATATCGATTATAAGATATATGAGAGCAATAATCAATTAAAATACTTGTTCTTTACATTAGAAATTTTGCAAAAGATGTTTGCAAATTACTATAAGATTATTCTAATAAACTATATTTATAAGACTAATAGATATAAGATGTTGTTGCTAATTATTATTAAAGTTGTTGCTTTAAATATTATGTTTTACTTTGCTTTTTGCTTTATAAAAGACAAGAATTATAGTAACTATACTTAAGTAATGCAAGTCTTAAAGCAACTCTACAATTATCTCGATTTGTTATATCTCGAAATTGTATTATTTAATAACAACAAGACGTTAACGTTTGCTCTTTGTTACGTCTTTTTTAATTCTAGATATTGTATTAATTATGCTCTATGCGTATAATATATAAACAACAATATTATTACTAATTGCAAGAGATTGTTTTTTATAAATAAGCTCTATAATAAATTTATAAAGCAATAAAAGACTCTTTGTCTAGCAAAAACACTTGCTTTGTTAAAGAAAGATTACAATATATTTTATTATATTTATCTTAATATTAACGTACGCATTTATATGTATATCGAAGAATATATCTAGTTGTTGCGCATTAAGTAAGCGAAATACTATATTAATTATTTTTTGTATTTCGATAATATTTTTATTTTGCAATTAAAGAGCGCTTATTATTAAGTTAAGCAAGAACTTTACGTTTTTATCGATAAGTGCTTTATTTGCTCTACAATTTACTAGTTAATTTTAGCAAATAATTTAAAGATAATAAAGAACAAGCTAGAATTTTTCTTGCACAATTAATATATTAATTATAACAATAATTTTAAGAAAAACAAGACTTGTATATTTTAAGATTTTTGTTATATATTTATCTTTTGTAATTTGTACAACTTTGTTATTTCTTTTGTTTTTCGAAAGATTTACAATTATTACAAACGTATTTGCGAACAATTTATTGTTATTAAGCTTTGTACAAACATCTTTACAAGAACTATAAGTTTGTTATATGCGTATAAAATATAGAAGCAATTGTATAATAAAGTTAACAATAAGATATTAAAGTTAAAGAATATATATTGTTATTAACTCTATACAAAGTTGTCTTGGCCAACAACAATACAAACGAAATAGCAAGAGAATTATATAATAAGCAATTATTAATAATGTAATCGTTAGATCAAGTCGATTACTTTTTTCTTAACTTAATTTGTTCTCTTGAGTTTCGTAGAATTGAGTCAAGATTAAGACGCGAATCTAATTTTAAAATTAAGTTTTGTCAAATTAATATCAAGAACTTAAGCTAACTTCGTCGCGTTAGCATTCGCTTATCTTATCTTATCTTATCTATGCGCTAATTCGATTAAGCTAGCGCAAAATTTACGCTAATCGCATATGATTAGCGCGTTACGTAACGTTATTCGATCGAATAAGTTAAATTAAACATTCGATGCGTATTCTTCGTTTGTCTTATTTTGTTAAGCTAGGAAATTTGCCTAACTTTAGAATTAGAATTGAGCGAATTAACTCGATCGAGTTGAAATTCGATCTAACAATTACTCTAATTATTAAGACGACGAGAATATCGAAGTGCAAGGCATTTTATCGTTAAATATGTCTTTTTTATTGCAACAAATTCTATAGATTTAGAAACTTATTATTGTTAAAACAAAAAGTTGTTCGCGAAAGTTATATAATTAATTGTAAACAAGAGCGATATTATTTTAATTAACAATCTTATAACAACAACATTAATAGACGTTTGAAAGTTTTACTTAATGTAAATTATTTAACTTTAAGTTAATTTTAAGTCTTTTCTTTAACTAGATATTTAATAGTTAGTTGCAACATTAGCGAAAAGATCAACAACAAAACAAGCGAGATAAACAAGAAGATATTCGAGAAAGCGTTATTAAGAGTTAAAATGCAAGTGTTTCGATCTTCTACATAAGTAATTTCTAGATATAAATTAAAGATGCAAATAGAGATTAATTTTGAGCATATTAAAGATATATTTTAGATTTGAATTTGTATCAAATTTGCATTAAAAGATCGATAAGAAAATATATTAAATTTAATAGTAAACAAACGCAAAACTATATATCTTTTAGAATTTCTCTTTAATCTTGTTGATGTTGTTTGTTTATAAGATTGCTAGATTCTAAAAATTACTTAATTAGACTTAGTAAAAAGAATAATATACTAGTAATCTAGAGAATAATGTGTTAGCAATGTTAGATAATATTTCTATAGTAATTATCTATATTTGTATATAATCTTACACTTACTAATTAAAAATAAGTAACAAAATAAACTACTAAGTAAATTAACTAAATAATAGTTAAATTTTAATATTAAAAATAAGTTAAGAAAAAATAATAAATTAAAGAAATATTGTTTCTAATATTATATATATAATATAGTATAGCAAATAGAGCAAAAACAAATATATTATAAAAAGTACTACTTTTATTAATAACAATAATTATAATAAGATAATAATTACGTTGCAAAAATAGATATAAAGAAAAGACAATTGTAATATATCGAAAATATATAAGAGTTTTGCAAAATAACACAATTTGATCAAAAATATAGGATTTTGGACTTAGATATGTTGTTGGAAGACTACTTGTTAGCTATTAACCCAAAAAGACTTGACGCAACAAGTCTAAGAACTAAGACAAAAAGTCGTTGATCGCTTCTTGCACGCTTAGTCATCTATTCAAGCGAACAGCAAGCGGTCACGACTTTCGCCAACACCTAATAACGGCGTCGTAGCTCCATTGCTTGGTGTTTCAGCGACTGTTTTAGGCTGTCGCGGCGTCGTAGATCGCAAGGAAGGAATTTATGTTGCGAGGCCGTTGCCCAATCTGTTATCTGTTGGTTGCAACGTAAACTTATCGAAGGGCACGTGTCAATTTCTGCTCGATTGACGATTATGTACAAACAGCTTGGACAATATGTATAGTACTGTTGTTGCAATGCCTGAACAATCTCCAGATTTCTTGAGTGGAGTCGATGTCACAACAAATTGATGCGCTCGTTTTCCTATGATGGAAGAGTATCAATTTCGTGCTCCAGAGGACAGTCCCGAATACGAAGATTTTTTCAACGCAGCCAGTCACGGCGATGTTTTACGCTTGAAAGCCACTCTGCTACCTTCACTTGATGTCAATGCTCTGGAAGCACATCCCTTGCAAGGCCGAGGGGCTCTACATATGGCCGCAGAGTCGGGAAGTGTTCCCTGCATACAATTTCTCCTTGCCCGCGGAGCCAAGGTAGATTTGCGCAATTCGGAAACGGAAACACCGCTACACGAGGCGGCCTTCAACGCCCGCCCCGAAGCAATAAAGGCTCTTCTTGATGCAGGAGCTGATATCAACCTTGAGACTGGAGATTATAGTTTTACGGCGCTGCACAACGTCCTGAAATACAAATACACAGTCACAGAACAGCAGATTGAGACCATCGAACTTCTTCTGGATCGAGGCTTGGATGTGAACGCAGATTGCGACAGCCTGGGCAGTACGGTGGTAAGTCATCGTCTAGAATGTCAATACAGAAGGGTCAGTGACAGCAGGATAGATCGACCAAGCGTCCGGGTTACGCAGTGTCGAATTAATGCGTGTTCTACTTGACCGAGGCGCACGCATCAACAATGCTCTGTCCGGCGCTGTGCACGATTACAATATGGTCAAGTTCCTGCTCAGTCGAGGTGCCAAGATCATATCCTCGCGAAGGGGACTATCTGCCGGTTCGGTGGAATCAATATCTGCCATAACCGATGCAGCAGGCACTGGCAGCATTGAAGTCCTCCGGATGCTACTATCTCATGCTGACGAAGCAGACGTCAAAAGTAGTTGGGAGGCTCTGAATTTTGCTGTTGCCGGTGGGCACATAAACTGCGTAAATGTGCTGATTGACCATGGCTTCGACGTCAACGCATTCACGAAGGATTGCTTTAAAGGAGAAACTCCACTTCTCGCCGTCTGCCATTCACAGAAACCAAATCCAGACGTTCTCAAGACGCTGCTCGACAAAGGCGCCAATACCTCAATACGAGCCTCTAACGGTGACACTCCTCGTAGGTCTCCACTCATTATCCCGAGCCAGTTAATCTATCACTGACCTCCCTTCAAAGTCCACGCCACGGCTCAATGGAGCGACCCCTCAAGCGTCCAACAATTCTTGACCGCAGGCGCAGACACGTCCCTCTTTAACAACCAAGGGTCCACGCCTCTTATAGCGCTCGCCTACAAGATGTCCGGCGTCTGCCTCGATAGAGGTTATTATCTGGATGGCCGGGGCACAAACCCGCGGCTCGAGACCTTCACGCTAGTTCTACAAAACACGGTAGACGTTAGCGCCAAGAACAACAAGGGGGATACCGCGCTGCATGCCCTAGCCACTGGGCGTCTAGCAGGCGTCATGGGACGAGGCAGGATCGAAGCTGCAAAGTTGCTTGTTGGAAAAAGGGGTATCCACGTCGCTGAGAGGAACCGAGAGGGCAAGACGGCGGGGGAGTTGTTTGCGGAGAATGATGTTGAGGGGTTATTTCAGGGAAATGCGGAGCTGACACGATTGCTTGCTTGCTGATGACGTAATACGAGATAGATAGTGGGACTGCGTGTGATTCCGAAGAGAATCTTCTATCTGTTACAGATGAACTTCCCATTCGCCTTCTCATGGAATCTCATTCGTGAGAAGAGACGCGCTAACTGCACGTATGGAGAAGGATTCAAGGACATACCAGCAGTGCAATATTCTACCTATCCTGTCTGCTCTACATCGGCACTCTCTTATGGCCAAAGATCCTTTGTTCAAAGCAAGTATATATTGTACACATGCGCGCAAAGTGAAAAAATCTCAAAGACTTATGTTTTGGATTTTCTCTCGAACTACTCGTTTGGACCCCCTAATGCATTTGACCTGATAAAGCATCGCGCTAGCAGGGATACTTAGGGCTTACCTATTAGGGTTACTGGAGAACATCACTACGACCACGAGAAATCTTACAAAAAACGCATTTCTATTACTAGATTAAAACAAGAAAGACTCTAATTTTGCAGATATTCTCTCTATTGTTAATTTAAGAAATAAATCTAAAATATATCTTTTAAAGTGCTTAGAATCTAATTTTAATAGCATTCTAATTGCACTATATATATATATACTATTAAACTATCTCTTCTTGCAGAATTTGTATTTATTATCTATTAGATTGTTTAAACAACTATTCTACAAGTAATTAACAATTCTAAATTAACAATATTATCGAATTTAAGCTACAAACTAGCAATATTAATTAACAATTAGATATTGTATATACAAAGCTTAATATATTTTATAGCTAAATTATTCTAACAAATTAATATTGTTTTCTCTATTGTTTTTAGAATTATAAAATTATATATAATTGCTTTATATTTTGTTAAAACTTTATCTAAAACAATAGCAATAAAATCTATATATATAGTTCAATGAGAATTCTTTAAATAAAATAGCGTCTCTAAGTTAATTTAATTGTATACTCTACTTAATTAACTTGTAATTGCATAGAAATCTTCTTCTCTTTAATTGTAGAAATCTAGTTTGTTGTCTTCTTTAACAAAGCTTTTTTTTGTTTAATTTAAGATCTTGTAAATAATAGAAAAAATAATAAAGAAAATAGTTGCAAAGATAATAGAGATAGTTACAATATTAGTAAATAAGAAATATCTAGTATCTATTTATTAGTTTTTTGCAAACTTTTTTAAAAACTTCTTTGCAAACTAGTTTAATAACTTTAATACTTAAATATATTTATTAAATTTCTAGAAGCTTTATATATATTAACAAGATTCTTTGTTATTTATCTTTTTATTATAATAAATATTTTTGCTATTTTCTTTGCAATATTTTTTGTTGTTTGTAGATTAATTTAATTAATAAATTTCTATATTGCAATAAAATATTTAAAAATATTTAAATAAATAACTTGTAAATTTTTTAACTTTTTTTCTATTAAAAATTATATAAATTTTTGATTGCATATTTACTTATTTAATATCTTTACTTTATTGTTTAATTCTTTTTAATAACTTTTGCGTTTTTTCTTTTATTTAACTATTTTAAGAAAGTTCTTATTAATTCTTTTGTATATATAATAGTTAATAATTACTTAACTAGTATAAACAATAGACTTTATTATTATTTTATAATTAAAGATGTTTTTAAGAAGTGTTACGATTCTATCTAGAACTAGATTAGTATAAGAAGTTCTTAGAACTTCGTAGTACAAGATATAAATACGTATAGATTTAGCATGCTTAATAATCTTGACACTAAACATACTAAGCAAATGTTTAGAAGACTCAATAAGCTTAGATTCTGAACATATTGAGCATTTTTAGCATAGAGAAATCTTATTAGTATATAGATCTCGAATACGACTTTCTTATAGATCGTATTTAACTTATCTTAAGTCTTAACTTATTATTACGACTACAAAGTTGCAATTTCTTGTTATCAAGTAATTGCTTGCATTGTCTAAAGACGCTTACAAATCTCTTCAAAGCATAAATCTCTTTCTAATATTTCTTGTAAAAGTATTAGCGTAACAAGAAGTTATATAAACTTATTAATATTAATTGTCTTTTTCGATAATATCTAAAAAGTTATTGTTTTATTTTTAAAATTAATAATATTAACACAACTTTTAATAAATATATTTAATCTTAAATTGTTAAAAACTAGACTTAATATTATCTTTAGATATTGCAAAAATAGATTAACTTTTTTAAATATCTAGAATATTGTTTTTCGATATTGTTCTAAAATATATAGAAACAAAAATCTTAATAAATCTAAGTTTGTTAACAATATAATTATAATAATTGTAAAAAATTCTCTTTAGATTGTCTTTATAATATATTGAAAGTAATAAAAATAAATTTATATTTAAAGATTGCAATAAAGATTTTAAATAAAAGAAAAAACAAACTAATATAGTATTTTTATTAAGATAGAATTAAATTATTTTATTAGTTAAATACAAGCTATAGCTATTTAATATTAAATAATAATTTCGAATTTATTAATTTTCTTTTAAATAAAATTTAAAGCAATTCTAAAGTTATATAAGTTTAAATTTGTTATTAGTCTATTTGCTTTCTATAATAAATATAGATTTATCTTAATATTTATATATTGCAAATATATTATATCAATTATTTTAATTCTTAATTTTCAAAAAAGATTAAATAAGATAGAAGAAATTTATTGTTAATAAATATATATTTAATAACTAATATCTATTTGCGTTTGCTACAATAAATAATTAAGATCTTTTTCTTTCTTTCTAAAAAACAATTATATACAATTCTTAAGATTTTAAAGATTTCTTAAGCAAAGTTCTTTTTGTCTATATTATAGATATTGCAAATATTAAAGTTATAGTACTTTTTTACTTTTTGTTAAAAGAAGAACTAGATAAAAATATCTTTATATTTGTTAAAACAAAATTTATTGTACTTAATTAATATAAATTAGTTGCCTTTTAGAAAAGAGTAATAAAATATAAATTTTTGTATTTAATAAAAATCTAAAAACTTCTTTAGAAATTTAATACTTAGATTAATTGTTAAATTGAATTTTGATTTCAAAAGTTAAAATTAAAATTTAACTCGAATTTTTAGCTTAAAATCAAATTGTTAAGATTAATAAATCAAACTATCTAATTAATTCGCTTAGAACAAATTCTTTCGCTTAATTGTTAAGAACTCGAATCTAATATTATAGAATTAAGTTACGTAATAAATTTGAATTTTCGCAATTAATTTATTAATACTTTGTCTAATAAAAAACTCTATTATTATATAGCAAACTTAATATATTTGTAATAGCTACTTTTAGATTTATATTAATTTATTTTACTTTATTAATATAGATTTTTTTGTCTTTATAAGTTGTTGTTGTTAAGTATAAGCTTCTTTAAGAAATTGTATTTGCTTCAAAATTTGTTGCTATAAAATAGAAAAATTAGATAATATAAGATTGCAATATTCTTAATAATAGAAGAGCTTTTTAAATTATTAATAGACAAATAAACTTTTTTAGTTGTTTTAAAATTTCTAGAAGATTGTTATTGTTATTTTTAATTGCAAATCTCGATTTAATAAGTTAGAAATAAATCTTTCTACTTTTAATATTAAAATTAGAAATATATATTACGTAGTAAAGATTTAATAGCTTAGAAATACATATATAATAGTCTTCTAAAGTAGATTAAAAAAAAAAATCTAGTTTTATAATTTTAAGACTATTTTGCTAGCGCGATGCATTACTAGATCAAATATATTAGAGAGTCCAAACAAGTAGTTGTTTCGGCTAATTGGCACAGATTTTTGCAAAGCACAATACTTTCTTGGCAGACTAACCAACTTCAGTTAGGGGCATACGCGTAATGGCGAGCAGTTGCTTTGCTGTCTCTCATGCTAGAGTTAGTCGCTTGGCATCGCGTAATAAAACCTTACTTTGCATCTCAAAGCGACTTGCGAGACCGAGTAATAAAGCAATAACTGGCCAGGTGTTTCGACATGGAAGAAGGTGCGACAGTCGCGTAGTGGTAGACAGGTGTTTGATAGAGGCGCAACCGCTGTTGGCGCTGATCGTATGGGTGATAGTGAAGCTAGCACTAGGGGTAGTGCAGATGGAGGCGATTGCGCGCGGAATCAACGTGACCGTGGAGGTTGCTGCTGTGAGTTGAGATTGGCTTTGTGTGTCACGCTGATCAAGCTGTCCCACCTCCGTAGTTTCGGAGAACAGCATAGTCGGGAAATTGAACGGGGCTTGAAACATTGGTTCAGGGGGAGAAGGTAGGTTTGCACGTTCCGGATCCTTCGGGGCTGTGCAAAGGAGTCACGACACGATAGGATGTTGCTAGTGATCCTATGATTCGAAGTCGTTCAGACTCTCTCCTTCTCTGCAGTCTTCTTCATTAACCTGTTACTCTCCACCCACGTCCTGAAAGTATTTTCGCACTATTAAGACTATGGCGAGGCTGAGGGCGCAAGCAGCAGGCATCATTACACGGATAGGAACTCTTGGCATGTTATTCGCATTTGCACGCGACAGCTCTGCGGCCATTTTTCGATTGCCTTTATACTCAATCGCAGTGAGTGCCTAGGCGTGAGCAATGGGCAGAACTTGTACTTACCATATGCGGTCTCCCACAGAACACGGAGCAGGCACACCATTTTAATAGACATGCCCAACGGCCACTTGGTCCCGACACGAGTCCTATCTCAAAGGATCATGCTTCCACTCTTCGCAATAATCTCACGGTAATTACCGAGCCTCGCTCCAACGCACATTTTGGTAGCCGGACTACTGACGCAAAGTATCTGCTCCAGAAGAACTTCACCCACGATCTCGTATACTTTACGTAGATAGGCATCGGAACCCCAGTCCAGCGGTTTCAGGTCTTGATCGATATATCTTCGCCTGAATCCTTTGTATCCTCCGTCAAGTGCAAGACTTGTGCCCCTGGAGACGGGAAATACGATTCCTCAGCGTCCTCTAGCTTTCAAAGTAACGATACCGTCTTGGAAATTGACGGTGGCTATATTTTTGCCGGCGGACATGTTGTCTCAGACACTTTCGATTTCGATGGTATTAAAGCCGAGAAACAGCCATTCCTCGAAGCTACGACAGTCCAACCAATTGGCTTATCGTGGGACGATATGAGCACCATCCATGGCATCGTAGGACTAACGCCCTCCAGTGCAGGCTCGGTGCTCAACAATTCTTCACCATTCATGACAATGGTCAACGAGAACGTTCTTGACCGAAATCTCTTTTCGATGCGTCTTCGAGAGCCTCGAGAACTTCTATTCGGGGCCCACGATAGTGATTTATTTACTGGCGACATTGTTCAGCTACCACTATCCAACAAGACAAGCCGATATGGTTTGACCGGACGATGGCAAGCCGAAGCAAACTACCTAACCCTTGGCAGTGACCCTGGCCTTAGGATTTCTTTGGCCGGCTACACAGCATCCTTTTCCACTGGGTCGGCTTTCATTTTACTACCCGATCGCATGGTCTCAGATATATGGCGGGATCTTGAATTCGAAGACCTTATGTATATGCCGCCATCAGTCTCGTGTGACAAGCTGGCGTTTATGCCAGATATTATCTTCAATCTGGCCGGCAAGAATTTCACTCTCACACCAAACGACTACACTTTCGAGTGGCCGATGAAGCCAAGCCGGACTCGGTGTGCGACCGCCATCATGCCATTTGGCATTGAACAGTATGACGAAATTTTCCTCGGCTCTGCTTTTCTACGAACCTTCTACTCGGTTTTCGACTTAGATACGAACACGATAGGATGTAAGTTCACCATTTCCGGAACCTGTTACACGGGAATCAGTTAATGTAAATATCATCTAGTCGCTAGCTTGTCCTCGTAGGAACAAGGCTTGATAGATATCGATCAATACCCAGATAGGCATAGGTGAGACACACCGATGATTATGCGCTAAGTCAAATACAAAGTGTTCCGAGGTCATGCATAAATGTTGTGACCATCTAGGCTCCTTCTTACAAGTAGAGCGCCTAATCTTTTCACTCAACCAGTCATGTATCGCCTTCAGATACGTTGACCCTGTTAGCTGTGTACTCTCGCGTCTCAAATCTCGCAAAACAATGAGGAGAGCAATCTTTTGGTGGCGAAAAATAAGTTTCGAATTCAACTTATAAAACCCTTGCAACGAACGGACTGAACAGATTCTCTCAAACTTCAATTCGGGGAGATCAGGACTTTTAGTCCTGGCCAGATGTCTATATAGAGACTATTCCTTGCGAACGGTTATTACAGAACTTCGCAACTCTTTCGAGCTTTAGATTATGTTTGTCGTTGTTTATTCTTTGGGCTGATCCCATTGACATTCATACTCTTCTATTACAAATAATTTCGGACGCGATCTGTATTACTCAAGCATGTAACCCTTGAAACAGTAATGGTCGATAGGATACTCTTAATTGTGCGGACTTAGGATCTCGTCTGACTTTCAGTGAAAGGAGTCGCCTTAATTGCAACAGCTGCTACTTCGGTCGCGCAAATTCGAACCAACTCTTTCGCCATAACACCAAAGGAAACCCCAATCTCATCCACAACAGCAGTCTAGGCGGCATCCGCTTCTATTGTTTGCAAGGAGGTCGGATGCTCTTTTCGAGGGTAAAATCCCAGTCATCGCCAGCTGCATCCGGTGCAACGGTCGAATCAATTGGGTCCAGGCTGTAAGCTAGCGCGATTTCTTGGCACCCGTACCCGGGATCCGCGCGGGACTCCCACGTGCAAGGCCTTACGTTTCTCTCACTATTAGTATCTATCTGTTTGTGCTTTGGCAGCACCCAAATAGCAACCCTGGGCTTCGGTGGGCCTATAGGGGGGTCTTGTTTCTCGTTTTTAGCCCAGAATAGTTCGAGACAATTGATCTCGCTACATCCACCGCCATGCGAGTGCGTACCTATGCCCATCGTCAGAGCCTCATCCATTAATTCTCTCACAGATCCTTGAGGAACGTCCCTTAGTCTTACACTGTTAGGGACTGTACGGAGGGAAGAGGCAAAGTAGAGCTTGTCGCCTGAAGCGATCACGGCCATGGCACCAGGAAGTAAATCCGAAGGGATATTGCGTGCTCTCCAGATGGCGACCATCTCATTATAGGCTACGACTGCCAGGTGCAATAATTTTGCATCCGTCATCCTGGTCTTGTCCTGTGGGATGCCGCCGTCATTAAATTTAATGACCGCCGAATAACTCTGGATGAATTGGTCTTTAAATTTGTCTCCAGTCTAGATAATTTCCAGTCAGTATTGCTCTTTCGCAAGGTAAATTGAGTTCTGAAGGGTAAGTAGGAGCACCAGGGGCGCAGCTTTGGTCGGAGGCTCAAAACGATCCACGGATGAACAAGGACAGGATATAGGGAGATAGCTTACGGGCTCTAACAAATCGGCTTGGATTCCGATCCCGGGTACGGCAGACGTGATAGTGTACAGAATTTGGAGGATGGTAAAGATGCCAAACGGTCTATGCATTTTCAACCACATATTGAGCGCTTGTGGACTATATTTGGAAGTGAAATTATGATCTCGAAGCACAGATTGAACGCACGAGGAATCAGCTCTCGAGATCAGAGTGGATTTGTGGGGACGACTTGCAAGAGGAGAGTGTCTTAAGAGCCTGCTGGTAAGGGGCGAGTCTCATATATGATATAGTCTGTGCCAGGTAGGCATTGCAAAGGAACATGCCATTCCCCTACTTACCATTGCATGAGTAGGTGCATCGAAACAGCCACGTTCAGCATCAGCTGACAGAAAAGCATGGCGCAGTCGTGCAGGCTGCATTCGAAACATCTGTTTTACCGCCAGGAACGTTCCTGTACCTCAATCCTTCATTTAACGAACCTCTGTGGCCTGGTCCAACATCTTCCTTCCACTACCAACTTGCGCGCGAAGCTTGCTGCTTCTTGTAAACAAAATTGACCTTGCAACAGCCGCGCCGTCGTCCATTCGATATTGGCCTAGTGTATATTACTGAAACATAGAGACGGGCTCATCTAATCCTCTAACGTTAACCTAGCCACCTCACTACACTGCCTCAACTTATATTCCTGATGGTGGACAAGGAACATGGCTTTTGAGGCTGGAGATTCGGAGATGCCCATCTGCAACGCCTGCTTGAACCTCTTCCAAGCTTGCCATGGCATCATACCCCAACGAGACGTGTCTCCTGTGTGCCACGAGACTACTCTTCCTTCGTAGCGTATTCCTCCCATCTGAAACCCAGGGCTATATCGATTTCCCCCTATTTGGGCTAAAACAGTCACATATTTGAGACGGAATGATGCTGCGCCAGTTTTGGTCTGTCCAAAACGATCGTACATGGCCTCTTCCTCTACCACCTCATTATGGCTACGTCACAAAATAACTCGGCTCCCTGGAGCTCGCAATTCCCCTCCCAAATCCTCCCAGTGCTTGCCTTTCCTTATTTATAAATGGCTTTAGTTTCCCCTTCTCTCGCCCAGACGGACACACAAACAAAATGCTCGCATACACTTTACCTACGTTGCTGGCTAGCGTTGCCCTGGCCATGCCAACTACCCCCTTTTCGAAAACTCTCTTGGGCCCTTTTGGACTTCATGACGGCCTATCTCTCAAGGCCGTTGATCCCTTTGATCGGACATGGATTGAGTCTCTGACATCAGTCGGAGACTCTTATGCTGCGGGACTAGTAGCAGGTCACGCTGTCAAAGCCGGCAATCAAGTAAGTTCTTCGATGTCTGCCTTCTATAATCATAGCACTAATCAATTCTTCGCCAGCTGGAGATCAATCCAGACTGTTACCAATACAGCTATGGCTATCCCAACCTGGTCAATATGGACGATATGATGGCAATAAATCCGAGCCGGCATTTTCAATACCTTGGATGTTCCGGGGCCTTGGCGCCTAGCATAAAAGACGATCAGGTCCCGAAAATGCAGAGATCCCAAGCCGTCATGCTCTCAGCTGGCGGTAACGACGCTCACCTCGCCGTGATTCTGAACTACTGCGTCTACCAATGGTCCGCAAAATGGTTCTGGGGGTGTGATGGCGAATTGGATGATGGAGAGACAGAGGTCAACTCAGACGACTATTCAAAGAATCTCAGGGAATTGCTGCAAGCCATTGAAACGAAATTGATCGACAAAAACAGCCGGATTTACTGGACGGGCTACATGAGATTTTTCGACGACACTTCCAATGATTGCGACGCAGTGACATGGGCCTTCACACGTGTTCTTGGTTTTAGGCAGTATCTCCTTCAGGCCAGAAGGTATATGACACATAAAATTCAATAGATCTTCAAACGAGGCTGACCTTCTGCAGAACTCGATTCAACAAAATAACCGATTTGGTCAATCAGAAGATTCAAGATGCCTGCAAAACAGTAGATCGATGTGTATACATCGATTCAAATACTTCAGTAGATCGGATTGGAGGTCGGATGTGTATGCCTGGTATTAACGAGAAAGTACTACGGTGGCGTTGATTCTCCCATTGACGGGTGGAATAGGGAGAAGACTGTTTTCTATGAATGGTGAGACAAGATCTTCTCCCGCATTTGTTTTCCAGCGCTGATCAGGGTCGCTGCAGGTCTACAACGAAGGACGACGACAATGATGATGACAAGCTTATTGACCAACCTGAGAAAAAGAAAAGAGATGAATCTTTCATATCGCTGGAACCTCGAAACGACACTCCTGGTGCTCTCAACAACAACACTTTTGAAGGCGCAATTGGAAATTTCATTAACGAAGGCATTGCAAGTGAGACTATCGACGCTAATGCTACCAACGCTGGCGAAGTCACTGCCCAAGGTCTACCAGACTGGTAGGATATTCAGATCTTCCTTCACCCAGGACATTGAGGCTTACATTTAACAACAGGATGGGCCGTTGTTTCCATCTGACCACATACGGCAATGAGATTGTTGCCACGAATGTCATACAAGCGATGATAACCGAGCAATCCAAAATGATGAGCCAACCTGCAGATCCGATCCTCATCGATCTAGATTCCTGCCCCATCAATGCACAAGGTGGTGGGAACAACCCTTCAGGCTCCTTACCTAGTGCTAGCCCTTCAAGCTCCGTACCTAGCCCTAGCCCCTCAACATCCCCGGCGCCAGTGGCCCCGTACGCATTGGAAGGAGGGACGGGGCCAATGATCGGCAAATGTCACGTCCATGTGAACGAGTGGGAAGACTGCGAAGGCGACGCGCATAATCTCGCCACAGAAGTGACAATCTGGGACGTCGGCGGCAACCAAATTGGCTATCACAATACCGCGGAGGCTGGCGCAATAGATCCACTCTCTGTGAACAGCAAACTCGAAGCGCCCCTGGTCCTTGTACCGGAGCATCAGAACGATTATATACAATTCAATCTTGGCACGGAGAATTTTGATAGCACGCAGAACGATCAGACGGCCCTCTCTTGGTGCAGCACCGGTGGTTGGGATCCAAGGCAAGGTCCAGTCTGTGACATAGCAACCCAGAATTCTGTGAGTATTTCACTCTCCAAGGGTTCGTCCAGCGCTCGCGCTAACGCTGCGTGTGTGAACAGGAACGACAGATGGACTGTTATTTCCAATGTCCATGGCATGGAGGTAAATCATCTGATGGTTCATAATCACTGTGCATCATCTTGGTTCCGGGCATGACAGTGAAAGTAGGAAAGGCTTTGCTCACGTATAGGACGTTCTGGGGTTATGGTTGCATTGCTTCTCTTGTAATTGATATTGGTCTAGGTTGTCAGAGTATATTCTAGTTACACTGTACATGGAGACCTACCGTCAAACGATCTGCCTATACCAACTCGTCGATGCCCACATGCCCAGAACGCCCGAGCTTCCCAAGTGGCCGCGGTCACAGTCGTCCGTCCAGGCCGTTAGGCGCTTTATTACGGCGCGGAACGGGGCAGAGCGGGTGATAGACTCCAGGCGCCGCTCCGACTCCAGGGGCGGGGTACCCGAACGGGTGCTAGCGGGCAACCGCCCGAGGATTCTAATCGTTGAAAATCCTCTTAACATCTCCGCAGCAATCGTCGACAAGGCATTAGATGGAGATGATAGCAGTACTACCGGAGATGATGATGCGGACGAGCACGACGATCAAGAATATGCATTCCTCCTACGCAGCACTCTTTATGGCGGGCACCCATCTACTCTCCGTTCTCCTGCAAACCCTTTGCGGTGTTTTCGGCGAACATACATCTTACAGCAGGCACTCCGGTTCTTCGGATCGATCTTCCTGCGATCTTTCTGCTCCGCTTACGACGGCCTCACTTTTCTGAGTCATCCAGCCTTCAGTCTTTCCATTTCTTCATGTCCCTGCGGCATACTCTTTCTTACGGCGGGTAACCCACGAAGGTTTTTTTTCGCAAGGTTTCTCGCAAATGGTATTGTGCAAGTTCTTCTCAAGACTCCTCGAGACCAGAAGCCCTGGACGATGGACGATGTGCCGTGTGACTCTTAAGAAGACGTCCAACACCAGCAAAAACCCCGTACGGCGGACACTTCTGCGAATCTGGAGATTGGGTTATCCCCAGCACGATCACCAAATGTATCCACTCTATGGAGGGTAGGCAGTATATGCAACTAAACCTCGGGGGCAAAGGTGTATAATTCTAAGAACGCAACTACGAAAATGTGCTAAGTGAGGGCAATTCTGCGCTAGACCGAAATCGGCCTAACATCGTGTAAATTTTCTTGATTTTATCTATAACCTGGTCTTTATCTGTGTCCTAAGCTTTCAAGCTTTAAGATTTTAAAGAATCGATACAATATCGAAATCCAACATTCTTCGTTGCTCGATCGACAAAGAGTTATCTTCTTCCTCCGAGACCATATATCGGTGTCGTAGTACACTTTAGGCTTCTGTTGAAAATCTGGAGTATTCCATACACTTGTTGTGGGAAAAGGATAGTCAAGCGAACTGATGCTTTCTGTATGTCAATTCTTCAAAAAAGCGTATCCCCTGACTTTCCCGACGCAATTGAATAAGACAACCATCAAAAATAATCCTGTCCTTCTCTCTTTGTTGCCTATACATTTTCGCGTTACTCTTAGTGCTAGAAAGTCGATCTCTCTCGCTTGCGTTGATTCGGCCGAATTTCCGAACTCTGGAAGCCTACTAGATCGGAATTATCTACAAACAGGCTGTTGAAGCAGAAGCTAATATATGTCGACTTCAATTCCCGAGTTGAAGCCTATTCAAATTTTGCGAATTATAGATCGTATTAAGCTACAGTCAGACTAATAAGTTCGTAGTTGATCAAGGGAGATATATTGAATTAGTCGGATTCTCAAAGATATATCTTCCGGCGATAGCCACTATATTACTCGGTTAGATCCCTCTAAGGTCTCGAATCATAATTCTTAGCAGCAAGACGAGAGACTGGGAAAACCCCCAACGCTCGAAGTCCACTCTTGTTGAACGATACGTCTTGGAAACTCTATGGAAGCCTAGAAATTCTGGTAAAAAACGGTGCCTGTACAAACAAGGTACCAGGACACAGGGTCTCTGAGATCCCTCTCGTGGTTACGATAACATGGGTCAAGCATGGTAGCTAGGTGCTTACGAGCGAATAGGTCGCTAATATGCTTTCTGCAAGAGTAGACAGCAGCTGAGTATCAAGCTATCTAATGGACACACAAGCAATCAAGATGAAGGGTGTATCTATCGCATTGACGAAATGTAGATAATTCCAAACACCAAGGGATATACCTAGAGTATAATTTAGCAGGAAGCATTCATCGGAATGCAGGCCCTGGGCTTGGTGAAACAAATCTCCCATCGGACTCTACATGTCGATCTTCTACAGATGCTGACACAGTCGCTTGTTCAATCTAGGCGTGCGTGACAGGTCTTTGCTTGTGCGATACCGCTTTGAGAGCAGCTTGTCAAGGCATTCTCTCAAGATGGGACACCACGCCGATTCGTCCGCAGGATCCGGTCGCGACGCAGCTTGAAGATTCGATTGGAGACTAATTTTCTGCTTTCCCGTTCCAGAGGCGAGGACAGGAGAGAATATCTGGGCTTGACAGTGTCGGCGATAACAAAACAGTCGTTTACTTCCAACCTGGAATTGGATCCGGGGCTGGGGTTTGCGGAAATTCAAACGGTGGGGTGAGAGGGTGTGAGGAGAGGGATGTGTGGATACTGTTAACGGAGTTGTGAGGTGCAAAGGTACAGTGGATATATAACAGTTTCTTGGCATGAGAAATTCAAGAACGGGAAGAGAATCTCTTCGAAAAAGGAGCGTTCGGATACATCTTGACATTGGAAGCCAAGACATGTTTTATGTAGCGTGTCTTGGAGGTACCTATCTCTTGAGAGAGCTTCAATCAAAAAGGTTCTGACAAGACTTGATGTTCCTTCGACGCGAGATATCCCTATATGTGGTCGAGAATGGAGTTTCCTTCTGCAGAAGGTACTTGCAGGACAGCCGGTTCAGTGATACAAATCTTGGTGAATGTACGATCTTCCCATCTCGCCCTTGATATATGTGGCTAAAGGAACAGGGAGGCCGAAATCCCCATCCACTAGCGGTCAGATGGGGGAAGGAAGCACAAATCATCAAATTGTGATCTCGATACCGTTCATGCTGGGGGCCTGGATGGATGGATTAGACGGTCTCGATATATCTTTTCACCTCCCTGCTTCACGTCAGTACACTCTACCTCAAACCAAACAGACAAAAACCCACCAATCCGTAACCGCCTCCTCCCACAGCCTAACCTCATGCTCCCTCGTTCCCCCAAAATGCTCCACAAACTCATCCCCAAACACCTCCCTCGTCACACTGCCCTCACGCATGAACCTCGCATTCGCCTCCTTCAGGCTCTTCGCAAGCCTCGCCCCCTGATCCGCCTCCCCACCTACATCCTGCCCTTTTCCCAACGGCGGCACCGGGATCGCCATTTTCTTTTGCACGCCGCGCCAGCCTAGGGCTAGGATGGCGGCGAGCACGTAGTGGGGATTCGCATCCGCGCCCGCGACGCGGATCTCAAAGCGCGTGGCTTTCGGCGGGGATGTCGGCGGGGCGATGAGTCGTATGGAGGCGGCGCGGTGCTCGAGGCCCCAGGATACGGTGACGGGCGCCCAGAAGTTCTCGACGAGCCGCTTGTAGGAGTTTATGGTGGGGGCGAGGAGGGGCATGATGTCTGGGAGGCCGTCGAGGAGGCCGGCGAGGAAATGCCGGCCGAGGTCGGAGAGGTGCGCGAGGTCCGGATAAGGGGGCGAAGGGTCGGCGGTATGGCGGTGGAAGAGGTTCGCGCCGGAGGAGGCGTCGGTGATGGAGATGTGCATGTGGCCGGAGTTGCCGGGGAGGCCTTGGCGGGGTTTGGCCATGAAGCAGGGGGTGATTCCGTGTTTGCTGCCGATGGACTTGACGACGTATCTGGGTGCGTAGATTTTAGTAGCTAGCTAGTAAGAGTAAAGTAGGTGCAGGGATAGGCGCGAATACTGACTTGAAGAGGCTGGCTTTGTCGGCCATTTGCCTGATCTCGCCGTACTCTAGAGCCTATGGACGCAGCTCAGCGGGAGCTACAGGATGCCGCCTCTCTTGACGCTAGGCTTACCGCCTCGAATACTCCAGGACCGCTTTCTGTATGCCAGCCTTCGATACCGCAGTTGAATTTCTCGCATGCATCGTATATGCCATAGTAGTAGTCTTGGTTGTGTACCGGCCGCGTTAGACTATATCCGAACATGCCCTCTGTGAGAGGAGGCAGGGAGTTGACAGGGTTCTCATTCAGGAATCTTGCTGTAGAGGAGGAATTGCGCTGAGTCGACGGTATATTGGGGTCAGACGGGGCTCGGAATTGGAAGAACTCGTACTCGGCTAGACGCGTGTCAGTCTGTATTATCTGGCGTAGAGAGAGGCGATTCCATGGGGTGTTAATCTGTACTTCTTTCCAGGCTCACCTCCGGCCAAAGCGCCCATGCCCTGCTTCTCAAACCTCTCCACAGCAGTCCTAAGCAAGCTCCTTGGGCATGCGCTGACGGGCCCCTTGGTGTCCGGATCTGAGAAGCTGACCAGGAAGAAGGGAACATTACCCTCCCAAGGTATTCTCCGGAAGCTGCTCAAGTCTGGCACAGCAATGATATCCCTGTACCCGTTCTCCTTGTTGCTGATCCTCAGCTCCTTGAAGTAGGTCTGATCATGCATGTCCCAACCAAAGATGACGGAGCAGAAACCAAAACCGTCGGCGGCGATGGACAAGAACTTCTTCTTGGCCATGAGCTTACCGCGGAGAACGCCATCGACGTCGACGCCGGCGACCTTGACTTTGGTGTCATGCTTGAGGATGTCGGCAAGGTTGTCGAGGGTGACCTCGGGCGCATTTGACGCTGGTTCGGGCATTTTGAATGCTCGACGATTGCTGCTGGTTGGTTGAGTTGGGTCCTCAGCTTTTGCAGGTGATCTCAAAGTTGGTGATAGCTGTGGCGTGGGATAGCTAGACGGCGGAGCGCTTCGCGCTGCTCGTCAACGCGTGAAGTGGTTTGATCGTTATGGGGTTGAAGCTGGTCATGGCGCTAACGATGGGCACTGAAATCCGATAAGTCCGACGCACGTGATCTTCATCTACTTTACTCACCCTTGTCATCTACTTGTGCGGGGCAGGTCGACGGTTTTCCGAAAATCACATACCTCTGTGCGGGTAATACAACTTGGTTCTTTAGAGCCCTCATTATCCGAATTCCGCTATACTTGTGCCCCAAATTGTTCTTCCCACGGAAAAGGTGATTCTGTCAGTAGAGACCCTCTGACTATTGGTCAATGCAGTCCTTTGACAAAACGGACACAAGCTAGAAGAGCATTGGCACTAGTAACTGGCACATAGCTGAGTGCTCTGGTTACTTTAGGTAAGTGACCGGAATTTCGATTAGTCGCCCATTTACGAATTAGAGAAGAAACCGTGGCGAAAGCTGGGGTTCTACGACATTGATTTCGTCACAGTTTCTAGCCTGCAAATCGGCTCTCAGGCCCACGCATTCTGGTCGCCTTGTCCCTCATGCAGCCTGGACGCTTGCACGACCGGACCGTGCTGCTGGGCCGTCCCATTGGTATTACCACTAGCCGTAGCCGTGATTGCCTTTCGAGTCTTCGGATTCGAGTCTTGGTTTTCGTCCTCCGCCGAGGGATCGTCACGATACGGCGTCCCGTTACCATCTCCGCCTATTGCCCGCCTGCTATCTTTGCTATTGCCGCTCGATCCGAGCTGCACATGACGTCCAGTCCCAGTTGCGCGGCTGCGAACGTAGAAAAGGACAATGATCTAGACGAGCTAGTGTCAGCCTCTCATACACGACAGGGAAGGGGCGGTATCATACCTTTACCACGAAGCACATGACCGCCACAAACAGCAGCAAGCCGGCATTAACCTGCTGATCCCGTCGCCAATACCCCAAGCAGCTCCTCTCCCTCCCCAGCGTATCACGACACGCAGTCACTGGCCGGTTCTTGTTGGGAAATGGCCACGGTCTGTCGACGACGCTGTGCAAGCCGCAACAGTGGTGCTTGTCCTGGATCGTTCGGATGGCGAGGGCGTCTTTGCTGGACCAGAGGTGTTGCCATTGCTGGTCTAGCGGGCAGATCAGAGCACTGGCCGGAGCCATGTGAGTGATTGAGAAGGTGGCGATCACGGTTTCGTAGATGGTGAAGATGGTGAAGATGATGATTGCAAGCCCTGAGGTGGAATTCTGGTTTCTAGGGAAATTTGGGCTCTGTGGTTGACGAGCTAGTGATTGGCCTCCTCGAAGGCTGAGGCCGGTGAGGAGGGGGAGGATGACTGTACATATTGCAGCGGCTTTTGAGATGGGGAGGGAGAGCGTTTGGATGCTGTGCAAGGAGATACTGAGAGGAAGCAATTAGATGTCGAAGAAGAATGTAAGAGGGTCGTCTTACGCAGCTGTGATCGTGAGGCCAAGCAGAAGCTGAAGGCTTGTCAATGGAGGATCGATGTGTTTGAAGACGTGCTTTCTAGCTTACCGCCACGACCACCAAGGAGAGCACTTTCGTTGCGGCACGCATGTTCGGTGCTGAAGTGTTGCCTTTGAGAGACCGCTAGGCTCTGAAATGTTGCTTTGCAACGCGAGTGGCAGACGAAGGGAAGGAAGATTTTTGATGTCGACGATAGACATGTGACTACAACTACCCCGCTCTACATACCTGCAAGATGAAACCCCAGCATCCAATCATTGATCCTCTATCCTCTTGGCTCTCTCATCCTGAAACGTCGAGATGCATGAGGTTTAGGTACCCCTCGGCGAGTAGATTGCTCCCTATGTACTCGATGCAGCAATAGTGGCATTGCGAGACAAGATTGGGGAAAAAGAAACTGTGTGTTGCATTTCCCCCCCCCCACAGAAGTATAAAGTAGTAGCCACAATGTTTCCGGAGGATGAGAATTTCAAGCAATGGCAGAGCTTGGAAAGCTGCTGGGCAGTGAGTAGCTTGAATAATAAGACCATGTGCCTTAAACGTCCTTTCGTGTACTATATATCGTACCCTTCTAGGCTAAGGTCCAAAGAAATGGAAGTCGTGATTCATCAATGGGTAGGTTCTTCGCTGGCAGTAACGCGCTCCGTTAAGCCTTTAAGTAAAAGTAAGCGTAGTAGCTGTTGGTGTCTCCACACCAGCGCTAACGTAATTCACGAGCAAAAGCCCTGAGCCAGGCCGCGAGTTCAGAAAATTTCGGCGGCCCTATAGCAGCCCTGTACGTCGGTCTAGGCAGAGGTGATATCCTCTGCGGTTCGAATCGTCGAGCCAGACCCCGGGCTTAACATTCAGCAAATCCCTCTTCTCGTGTCCCTCGCGTTAGCAGGCCAAATCACCCATGCGAAAGCTATAGCGAGTTTGATCGCAGCGGTAGCCCAGAGCGAAATCGTAATGTGACCGCTCGCCTTCGAAACCCATCCTCCGGCTACAGCCCCTACCAATATCATGACGTAGCCGAGAAACCTCCTATTGCGCACAGGGTTCTTCTTCATGGAAGCGAACAAACTTGGATCAGAAGCAAAGTCGTATGTCATCGTGGTGACCACCAGAGTAGCTACTTCGGGTAGACCGAGATCGCGGGTCAGAGATGTTTGCCCCGGCGCCTGGAAGCTGAGGAGAGCGATAGGGATTAGATGCATCCAGTCCATCTCATCGCCGATCTTCTCAAGACGGCCCTCGACGATGCCAGTCTGAACGACGATCGCGGCGATGGAGATCAGGGTGGCTTGGGTAAGGAAGGAGCTGATGAGGGTTCCGCGGCGGAGGGGGCCGTAATGGCGACTGAAGCGTGGGAAGGCGTAGCAACCGAGGAGGAAGAAAAGGATGGAGCAGAGGGATTTGGCCCAGCCGTAGGGCCGGGTGGTAGTGTTGTAGTTGGACGCTCCGAGGCCGAGGAACATGGTGTTGCCTATTTGGATTGTTGGATGGTAGAGGGAGAAGATCGAGGAGTGAACTTACCCGTCTGCATGGAAACGAAGGTGCGATAGGCTGGTGGAAAAGTTAGACGTGAAACTGCTTTGTCGTTGTATAGTCATGATGTTGGTATATGGTCATACCGTTAAAGATGGTGCCGTCAAGGAGCCCAGTCACGAACCAGCAGAGCAACACCACGATGTCGACGTTGGTTTTTTGGATTTCCGTGCGGAAGTGTTGTGACACCAGTTCTCTGTTAGAGATTGAAGCTGCATCGTCCTTCTCATAGCTTGGTGGAGTGCTCGCGTTAAGGGACTCTGGAAGGTCCTTGCGTAACTGCTTGTCGTCCATGTCGAACATGCTTAACAGTAGCAGGATGAGTATACGAGGGTGACAGACTATGTGCACGGGGCGAACAACTCGGTCTACCTTGGTAAATGTAGCGGGTCCTTGACTTGTAGCTGAGTTTCAAAGATGAACAATAATGAAAATATTTTGAGGTCAAACTTCTGCCTTGAGAGATCGAGTGCAAGTGGGTGAGAAGGGGCCTGGCTAAGTTGAGGAACGTGCTCTGAGCAAGTTCTTGAAGTTCACCTCCAACGACGCTCGCTCCTTGAAAAACAGCCGAAATCCTTGACCACGCATCACAATGTCTTCTCTGCTTTTTCCCAGAGGAGCGGTTGGGAGGTGTGGGTCCGCCAAGTCGGTGACCTGCGAGCAGGATGCCATTGCAGGGATACATACAGATGGCATAGCGATGTGTGTAGGATATGATAAGGGATCATTGAACGAACAACGATCGGGTCGACGCGAGCAGCCCTCAGCGAGCTTGTATGATAACTCCAAGCCTGCAGTGTTGCGCACAATAGACGCTGTGCAACACAAGCAAAGAGATTGAATGCGTCATATCCGTACACAGCCCAGCGGTCTGCTCTTGGTATGCCGGCGCTTGAAGAAAAGGGTGGCGTTGTCAAGGCCCAAGATACTTTGATCGATAGGAGCGTCAGCAGCAAGGTTCCTCGGCACGTGGAGCTCGAGTCCAGTCTCCTTGGCTGGAACCCAAGCTGGAAAAGATCTGACCTGCATGATATCTCACGGCTCGGCGCGAACACTGGCGACATTAGCGCCTCGGCAGGCTGACGATCAGCGTCTATCTTGTAGCGTTTCGGATGCTTGCCAATCTAGCCAAGATCGGGAATATCTGCTAAAGGTCAATGTGCTCCACTGCCGTGCGACCTGAGCCTTAAAGCCGCGTCATTCATGGCGATAAGGGCGCTTGGCATCGGGGCGAAGCACCGATGCTTCGAGCTTCCTGCTGAAATCTCGCAAATCAATCGGCCAGGGGTGGGATATCCGCAGCTACCACATCGTCAGCCAAGGTCCTTGTCGTAGGGTGGTGTGCTGGCAATCACTCCGCGGTTCGGGGGTCTCCCGCACCGTGTAGGCCACCATGGCCGTTAGGAGTACTTAAATTCGGCTCTAAGAAGGCATCGTCAGCCAATGTAGGCCGATTGGTCCGAGCAGGCGTCCGCCACATATGGACATACTGGAATAGCAGTGTCTAACGCGCAAAAGTCCCTATAAACGTCCAAGAGTTCGAAAGGATGCGCTGCAACGGATCTCAGTAGAGAGGTATAGTGAGCCAAGCCTATGCAGCTTTTCGAATGTAGAAATAGCACTAATGCGGCTGCTTCTTGGCCGAGGTTTCTACCACCATGGGCAGGCTTTCGGTACATAGTGTCAGCGTCTCGGAGGATCTAGACCACACTTCGTCGACAAACATGGTAAGTACGGTGCCAAGGGGGAAAGCACCCTGATGTCCAATGCAGACAAAAGGTCCTCCAACGCTGCAGCACCAAAGTCTTGGCCTAGGCTGTTCCCCTCGAGCGAAGCGTGTCCAATTCGAGCACTTCTCGATGGTGTCCTGTTGAGCCGGGAAAGGGTGCTTCGGAGAATTGGCTGTACGTTTTGAAAGAAGAACAAAATGAGTGTAAGGGCGAAGGCAGATGAGAAGGGTCTTGCAGAACCTCCTCAACGACGCATGGCAAACCGCAGATATAAGGGAAAAGTAAAGCAGATGAACCCCAGGCATGCAGCTTCGTACGGTAGGGTAACACCTTCGTTTGCGCTTAGAAAGAACGATCTCTGACCTGTGAACTCTCCTCCAAAGACTTTCATCTGCAGACGGTAATGCCTTTGTCCTTACTGCACACACAGTAGCGAGGGACGCCATTGCTGGGGTAGGTGGAAACCCCCTTGCACGTGTTGCAAGTGCTTGTGATCATAGTCGCGATCCCCGGTCTCAAGCGTGAATCCACCTCCACTGTTCTTCTTGCAGCAGCCGTTATCGTCCAAGCACGCTTCGGAGATATCGTCCAAGATGCGAAGGTTCGGTCCGCGATTGGCACACTCGGACCGAAGGTTGTTCCTCTCCCAGTCACCATCACGCCGGCAAACCTAGCGAGATATGCCATCGTTGGCGTTGAGAGTGTACCGCTCGGTGTGGATGCCGCCATTGGCTGTGAGGTGCTTGATGGCGTTATAACCTGCTGGTGCCCCGGGCGTAGGCTTGTAGCAGCGCTGCAGCACCATATCGAAGGGGCTCGCATTGTGGACGTGACAGTATCCCACGCCGAAGGCTTCCCCGGCGTCGATCGTCTCATTGGTGCTTTTCTCCGCAGCTTATCTGTCGTCGAGGGAGACTTGGTCGACGGTCGTATCTGTGGCTGGGAAATCCATTCCCGGGAGCGGAAGGCAAGGAAAGGCCGGCACCAACAGGAGGAAGGTGTGAGAGAAAGGCAGGTTGCTGATAGGGAATGCACCCGTTGAACAGCGAGAGGGGCGTTCCATCGATCCACCAAGGCGATACCTCATCCCGCTGCGGGAGCGTTTCGCTTGCTTCAGATCTGTCGGAGCATACTGAACACCGACAACAGTGATACTTCCAAGACAAATTGCTTCATATACATTACTTTAGCATGCTGTGGAACACTTGGAGCCTGTAAGTAGGGACGTTGGGTTGCACTGGCAAGATCCTTGGCGCCAAGAATTATTTCTTGCCTGAGCCTTCCTGGAAGGAGAAGACTACAGCAATAAAGCTAGTCATTGTGCAAGCTGACCACCGTCCGAAACATACTGTACGGATGAACCGTTGTACCGTTTGGTCGTATCCAGACGTCATCAAGCTCAGCATGTATCGCTTGGCCAAACAGCATTCGACATATAGAACTTTCCATACGGGTCATCGAGTTGCTATACTCACTGGGGCAGGAGGTCGAGATCAATGTCAGCCACTGTTAACATTCTAGAGAGACCCAGGGCAAATACGGTATTATTCACACGCTCGGTCAGACAGTAATCCTGTCAATCACTCTTGCGAAACCATGTATTGTATATGGTAGTCTCTGTAAGGTTTTCTAAAGAAAAGAAGCCGTGGACTGACGGCAAATGGTACGTCCAAGGCTTTCACAAGCTTCCCATCGTCCACAAGAAAAGATCCGGGAATGCTATGGACTGAGCGTTTCATTCGGCCTTGGTGAGAGAAACGATGGCTTCCTCACCCAAACGCCCAGAGAGTCCCTAATTATCCTTTCGCGCAAGAGCAATACGCTCCATAAGCTCCGTCACAAGGGCGGAATCATCAATCCCGGCCAGTATGGATGATGTAAGGCTGGGAGCTTCCCCCATCACCGTGACATCCCCTTGTTGAACCTTCTCTTCCGCGAAATCCTTGATGTCCTTTTCCCATTTGTTCATGAGTTTGGCACGCTGCGTGAGGCGGTGCTTACTCTTGGTGCAAAGAACTACCTCGGAAAGGTCGTCCAGAGATTCGTGGAAATCGTTTGCTGTGACGTCTAGGGTCGACATGTTTCGGATGATCTCCCTCGCTCGTGTCCGGTGGTCTTTGCTGATTGGGTTGGTGCACTTGTACTCGTCTATCCTGAGGCCCACGCAACGGAATGCGTCGTCAATGACTCCGATGTTGAGGACGTCATTCGGGCTCCAACGATTCGCTGCCATGACGAACAGTTCGAATGTTGGAAACAGCGGTGCAAGGGAGGCTTCAGGTTTGATAGAAGCCGCACTGCCTGTCGCAAATCCTCGAGGATCTTCGACCAAGTCTTCCGTGCAATCTGGGCCGGTAGAGGATGATGTTAGGGTGTATCCCTCTTTCGTAGGAACACGCCACCTATCTTGGCGCCCACGAATCGCTCTCGAGAATCCAACGTTCGGCGGGTCGTTCGTGACGGTCGATCGTCTCAGCTTCGTAGACTTGTCGTCAATCCGGGACGTCAATGGTCTTCAACAAGCTCGCGAAGAAATACGCAGCGACTTTTCCAAGATCAGAAGGTTTCCGTTGAGAGTTTTTGGCTAGCTGCTAGAGTGCAAAGGTGGCGCTGCTTGAACGCCATCTCCGAGTAAGGCGGATAGTCGAATTCTCATACCGAGCTCCCGCACAAAGAAAGCCAAACAGTTTGAGGAGCTAAGTTGTATAACAATGCTTAGTCTATTATTGCTGCGGAAGCTTACATATGTGTCTGAGCTAGTCCCCTGCTTGAAATCTCAATAAGCCGAGACAAGTGTGGAGCTGGAGATGCCGCGGGAAATCAGAGAAGGTGTATGGTCGGGAGGCAGAGAGAGTGCTGACTACGAGGGGAGCCTGGAGGGCGTGCAGCTGCTGCTGCCTCGCTAATTTCGTTATACTATGTACAAGTGGTGCCGTGGCATCGGCCGAGACAATAACAGTCTGTTTCTTCGAAGCCTGCGATCCAACACGAGGGTAATAGCGCTGCTAACAGAGCCGGTAAATCCCACTGTGCAAGTGGCAAGACAATAGAGTGGATGGGGGGGTCAAAAGAGTAAAACAACGACAAGGATGAAAGGACTGGGCGACTCTTATGCTAAACAATATGCTGTTGGGCCTGTACCTGTACTCACTGAATCTGCCGGTTCTTGATTCCAGTCCCCCTGGTCTTTCAGGCTAATTATCTCGTGTTTCTCTAATGTGGAGCAAGTGCGACAAGATGATCCGAAGACGAATGATCTGGTCTCATGGAAAAATCGAGTTGAAGAAGGACATGGCATCATCACCACTTTATTCTATAGCTCTCAAGGAATAAGGGTCTTCATTACCCAAAACACAAACGTCAATAGAGACAATCGAACGGAGAGGGATCCACAGAACAACCGGCAGGACGACAGAAACCGGGAACCTACCTTCTCGACCCAGCCTATCCTCACCCAGCTCCCACCAACAACTCTCATCCATCCAACCAGCACGCCTTCTCTGTCTCCGCCCACCCCAGCAACCTATTCGCAACATCACTCGCATAGCAATGCGTCGCCACCCCCTCCTCCAGCACCCCACTCTCCGCCACGGACCCCGAATTATAGCACCTCGCCGCCCGATAATAAGCACTGACATCCTCCGCCCCGCTCCCATTCACACATTGCACCAGCCCATCGCCATCATCCGTGCCCGCCGTCCCATCCCTGATCATGCCCTCGATCTTATCCTTCGGACACGGTTCCAGCAGTCCGTTCTCATTGCAGGTGCTGGCGCCGTTGTGGGACTGCATCAGGCCCGGGTTGCGCACGCCGTAGTCGGAGGTGGGCACGCGCACGCAGCCCCCGGACTCTTGCATTATGATCGCGAGGATGAAGCGGTGGTCGAGGTGGGCTTCCTCGGCGATGGTTTGGATCGCGTCGCGCAGGTCGGAGAGTTCGGAGTCGGAGTCGTTGGGCACGTAGAAGATGCGTTCGCAGGACGTGGACATGATGTGCTTGTTATTTTCCCACCTGCGCTCCACACAATCAGCCACATGTTTCCCGCTACCTGAACCCCCGAAACAGGAAGAGAGAGAGGGAGAAGACTCACATATCCTCAAACGACACCCAGTCATCCACATCCGGCCACCCATCGTCCGTGCTCCCCGTCCCCTTATAAAGCCTATACACGTCCTCCCCCCCACCCACACCATCATCATCCTCAACATCCTCCACCGCAAGCGCTTCCATAACTTCAGCATTACTGTCCTGCTCGCTGCGCGCAGGCTGGAAGTTCCCCCCCGTGCTGCCAAAGGATTGCCGCTTGTTGAGCTCGTAGTTCGCCTTGTTGCCAGCGACGGAACCGGTGTATATAAGGGCGGTGCTGAGGAGCACCGCGAAGATCAGCCGGATGGCGAGCTGACGGGTAATTAGCTAAATCAAATGAATAGCGGGGATGGGCCCTCGTACTGATAGGCCAGCTGAGCCAGACATTGTTGGGGGTGGGTAAGGATAAAGCAATGCTGGGCTGGGGAAAATAATAATGGAATGCAGACGGTGCTGTTAGAAGAATGTTGTATCGGATGAAATCAGCGCGACTTCGTCGGCGGGTGAGCATAAGGGACGCTCATGAGGAAGCATGCGCATACCGGCCATGGGCGGCTGGGGATTACGTGCTTTGAATACGACATCTTGGTATACGTCCCGACCACATCCGAAAGGTAAAGAGCGGACGACATGCAGAGAAAGAGCGCTTGAACAGGGTTCCCGAGAATCGACCCATGGTTGAGACTGCCAAACACGAAGTCAAATGCTTTGAGCTTTTCGAAGTAAGTTCTTTCGATCGATCTCTTTGTGTAATCCTGGAGGGAACTTGAAAGTCTCAAGTCAGCCCCTACCCTTTCGATTCGTTACAGCAGTGCTTCCCATAAATACTGAAGCTGGCAATAACTGCCGTCATGTCGATTATGAGTTTTCATCGAAGGGGAAGAGCCAAGGAAGATGGTGTCCTATTCCTCACCTTCTTCCCAGGCGCGTACTTCGTGCGGCACCAGCCTAGCTTTACGCTTCCGCACTGACTCCGGCATAGTGGCCCAGAGGAGATGGCAACTCAATTGTTCGCCAATTACTTCGGTAACGGCACTGGAAATGCGTAGTGCATCCAGACCAGCGACCTACAAACCGAGCCTGCATCTCGTGCTTCTCACGTTGAGAGGAAAGGCTGCGAGCTGAGGAAGACAGAAAAACCAACCCCGTAAATGAAGGGAACTCACCCTTCGGCAATGCCGCCCTCTCATCAGCAGCGCTTCGCAGCGGTTCAAAGACAATTTCAGGGTGATCAGTCCATGTCCCCATTGCAAAGCGATGAGCATGCGTGATGCGAGCTGAGAGGCGAGGGAGCATTCTATGGTTTTCAATCCTTCTCCTGAGAAGATCTGGAGGTTCCTTTGCTGTTGGGGGGGATGAGATGCGTGCGGGAGGGGGATCAGATAGGCGTGAGTCGTGGTACGGCATGAGGGAATTGCGGAGGAAGGGGAGGGGATTGCGACGCTGGGTCGCGGTGTATGCGGTGCTGGGCATGTGGTGGGGGATGCAGTTGCACATTCATCCCCTCAGATTAGGTGGTGAAGTAGAAGGCTGCCAGACAACCGGCCTGTGGGCGCTCATAACGGTGAGAAGGCTCTGCGTCCAGATATGCACCCAAGACATTAAAACCCTCCGCTCAACACTGCACAACCTGTGGCACCGCCCTTTCCACCGTCCTAATCACATCCATCATCTCGATCCCCTCCCATCTCACCCCCCCTTTTACACACACCTCCCCTCTCTCGCCCTCAAACCCCACATTTTCAAACGTAGCCACGTCTCCCACAGCGTATGCTCACACCCGGACGCATTCCTGATCGTGACATCCCTCAACCTCACCCCTCCGCTGCCCCAATATACAAGCTACTCGCCGTCGTGTTATCAACCACTAGGCTGCGTATCATGATATTCGAGTCCCCAGCCATCGAATTGTTTCCGGCCCCATGAACCATCATCGCCGCTCCGGCTTTGCTGAGGTCGTTGTAATCCCGCACCGTGTTGTTGGTGATACTAACATCATGCACAAAATCCGCCTTGTTCCAGGAGCTAAACTCCAGCCCCAGATCCAAACGTACCGTACGAGACAACTTCGAAGAGGTTGTTGACGATAACCCCGTTCGAGGCTTCGATGATAGCGCCGCGCCCGCGATTGCCCATCGTGCGGGGGGTTTGTGAAAGAGAAGCGCGCTGGGTTCGTCCAGGAGGCGGTGCTGAGCTGAGAACGGACGTCTTGGGGAATGGTGATCGACTGTTATGGCTATGCTCGCTGAGGACGGGGGAGCTACGCTTCTGATGGTCGCGGTGCCGAGAGGCGCGTAAGTGCCGTCGGCGTAGAGGCGCAGGATGTCACCCGGGGCGGCATCGCCTTTGGGAGAGAGGAAGCTGTTCGCCGGCGCCGGAGAGGGGGTAGAGTGAACGCAGTCGTCGTCCAGGGCGGCGAAGTGGCTGGAGTCGATGGTCGGCCTTATAATATCCTCGGCGCTGTGGATCACGTACGCGGAGCTCGAAAGCGCGGGTAGGGCGGTGCCGTTTGGTGGTGGAAAGGCGGCGGGGTGGAGCGAGAGGGAGTTGAATGCGGTTTTACTGTTGGAAGTCGAGAAGAAGCCGAAGCCGGCACAGTTTAGGAGAGTGAAGTCGTTGATGGTGATGGTGTTACTGTTGGAGACCTCGTTGCAGACGATGAAGGAGCCACGGGCGAGGAATTTGTGGTCTGGTTTGGGGGCGAAGAACGAGTTGGTGGTGACGAAAGTGAAGATTTTTGGGTGGCCCGAGACTGGGCTTAGAAGGCTGCTACGGGTGCTCCAGCCGGGACCGGCTTGCCGGCGTGCGGTCGTGGGGTCGGTGTTATCTGCGTTGATTTGGCCTGTGGAGGCGTAGACGAGGAAGGAGGAATCATACCCGTCGTCGAGATGGTACGCAATGCTGTAGTTATTGTCGCCTGTGCTTCGCACATCGGTGATATTGGCCTGCAAAAACCCAGGAGTGTCCCACCATAGCTTAGGGCCGTAAGTGAGTCGGAGCATTCGTAGATGTAAAAGGCTGGGAGACCGACTTTTGACATGGCTAGATTAATAGAATCCATCCAGATAGTGACGTTGTGAAGATTGGACAAGTAGATGTGGGATGGGCCAGTGCCTGGAAGAACATGGTAGGCGCCTTGGGCTAGGGCTAGCGTTGTACTGCAGGTAGCCGCTCTGGTAATTATCCATTGGGCGCAGGCTGTGCCGTCGAGCTGGCCGGCAGTTGGAAAGGTGTAGGTTGGGAGATTCTCCAGTCGAATGTTTGTCGTTTGAGGTCCGAGAGCGAAAGTCCGAGAGGCGCATGCCAGAAGATATACAGATAGGAAGAACTTTGTCCTGTCGCACAGACAGGCCAGGATCTGTGGGAGACAGTAAAAAGAGCTTTGAGATCAATGTGTATTAAATGCGAGGAAAAAGATCAGATGGTCAAGCCTGGAAGAAATTTGCTGGAAACAGAGGCAAAAAACGGAAGGGAGCAGTACACTAGTGGAACGGCGATGACGCAGCAAGGAGATCAAGCAAAAATTGCGAGGTCTGTCAATCGGAAGTCAGACAGGTATCAGGGATGTCAAACCTGGCTGAGCGGAACAGTGATACGCGGCAGGCCGAATGGAGTGCTTCGTTCAAGTGGTGCGGCTCCAAACGTTGGCTATCACGAACCTTAAACAGACGTCCTTGACGACTACTGTCCCAGTGAATTGGTTCAAATTTCGATTTCGATCCTGATCACATGTACAATCAACATCCATGTGCCTAGATGATTACTTAGCTAGAGTTCGAGCTTGGTTTCATGAAAGCTTTCCACGACCACCAATATTGCTAGTCACGGGATTTTCCATTGAAAGTTCCCCCAATCGACAGCCCAATCTGGGGGCGTTCGTGACATGATTTCCCTAGCCAAGATCAGAATAGAGTTTCTTAAGGACTGCCACGACTCCATTCGTCATTGTCCCTCAACGCATCGTCGTTGCAACACCACAGATTATCCGCTAAACGATCGACAGATTTCCCAGCTAGGTTTGTGTGATCGTTTCTATGACCAGGAATGGTGATCCCACGAAGCCCAGTATAGCTAGGATATGAGGCCTAGATGGAGAAGCAACAACGACATTTTGGAGCGCAATGTAGTACAGATCTGTTCTCGGTGGGACTGTAGCACCAATTGATGGGTCCCTGGCCATAGAGACTATTCCAATGGATGTAGTGTCAAAAATCCTCCAAGCATCAGGTGGGGAGAGATTCGGCGAGGCAAAGTCTGTAGCTTTTAAGGCATTGATGGGCCTGCTTGGCCAAGACAACGTATTGCACCATGTATGCGGCCTTGTCGTACGCTCGATTACCAAGACTGGAACTCCAGGTTGAGCTCGAGCTGTGTGCATTCGTCGTGAAGAGCTGAATGCAACTGTCAGGGTGCAGTCATCGACTTTACGGAAATTGAAGTTCACGATGCGAGAGCCAACTTGGCCTGCACAGCAGTCGCTGCATACGATCATTTGGAATTATACGCTTTCGAGAGATTTCTGGGAACGAAGTTCTTGGCGGCGCCAGATCTCGGTCGTCCCTTGTCCCGTGTCCCGTGTCCCTCATCCAGACGACTCGAGGGCCTTCTCCGAGCCAGCTTGGTTTCCTGTTACGGGCCTCATCGGAGAACCAGTGGCAGTGACCAGATTCAAGATTGATAATCTGACTTTGGCCTTGAGAACGTGCGAGTGTCCTGGTTCCTTGTGGGGAGTGTTGAGGGCGAGTGATCTATCAGAACTTGGGGATGCTAATAGACGTCGAGAGTGAGGGCTTTCGCTAGAGATCTCATAGTTAGCTGAGTCATCCATTTTGTAGTCCTTAAGGAATGCGGAATTTCACGTAGTTACAGACGGTGCCCCGGCATACGCGTCTGGTGAAGCTTGCAGCTGCTTTTATAAATTGTAGACACCTAGTAATCAGAGGATTTCGCGTCCTCTTGTGAGCGATAGGGGCGAGCTGACCGCAGCAGAGAGTAATCGACAAGCAGTTGAGATGGTCAAGTCGGGGAAAAGCAATGTCGTCAAGCAGTTGTAGCCTACATTCAAGTAGTGCCAGGTGCATCCTTGGCAAACTGCGATGATGACAGAATAAAGTAGGTAGGGGTTTCCTGAGGCTAAAACCGTGAAGGAAGATAAAAGTATGAGATCATGGTGGTCTGATCCTGGGTCTTTTGACCCTGAGTGCGAGCCCTAAAGCAATCGACAACCTCCTCTCTGCAGGTGGTCCTTACCTTCAGGATAAGTATCGAATAGTATCGTTAATCCAGGGTACATGAAAGACATTTGGTATCCGAGGTTTGTTGAGTGCGAGTAATTTACTGCTTTGAGTTTGCATCATACAAGGACGCCCCCTAGAGCTGGAAATTCTGATATCCAAAGATGACCGTAGCCCACAGGGCGCTGCCCGAGTAGCGCACGATTCGTGTGCTCCGGCGCTGATTTGTATGGTTCGTTCCTATATGCTTCCAGCGGTGGTGGACCTGAGCCGAGCCCTGTGCCTGGTAGATGGATTCTGTTAATCTATCGTTCAAGGGTGTGTTGTTTCCATAAGATGTGCCGGCGTTATACATATCGCATCAAAGCAAACAAACCGAAATTCCCAGTCGCTGCATCGCGTGAATGGTACGGGCGTATGTCAGTTCTTATAAAGGGCCTGTATCTCATAAGTGGAAAGGAGGTTTCGGGCAGGACGATGTAGAATGTGCTAGAACAAGGAAAATCAACAGAAGCATCACCGTGACATGAATAGCAAAAGTGTAGGAGATGAGGACCATATTAACCTGTAAGAATATCGAGGGCAAGGCCAGGAGGTCTTGCAAGGAAATAACATCGAGAGGAGACAGTGAGGGGAAATGTTCAAGATGCACGATTCCAGCGCGTTTCCCAAATAATCCCCAGGGCACAGAACCTCAAGATCGCCGTCTTCCCCACCCGCGAATGACGTGGTGGGAGCTTCAGGACTAGGTATCGAGACTGCCTCCTTTCCCATCTTCCCGCCCATTACACGTTAGCCCGTCGCTTCCCCCCCCACCACTCGGAGTTGGTTCGTAAGATATCCTTAAAATAGTTGTCGCTGAGGCACTTCCTTCACTTCAGACCGCCTCTCCTCCAAGCCAAAAAGCTGAAGAAGGCACTCGCGCAAAATGCCGCCCAGGCAAACCAGATGAAGGCCGTAGCCGCTTGCGCCTCTCTGCAACGATATACCCGGTTGACGTCAGGACTGACTTGTCCATGGCCATCGACTCCGCCGTTGACAACGACGTTATAGACAAGCTTAGCGCAGCCGGTATTCGGCTCGCTACAACCGCAGGTAAGAGGTATGAGGGCGGCGAATGCCTGCCAGCGCAACGGTCAGCGACAGGTCATGAATGCACAACGTGGAAAGGCAGGGAGGAGTGGCAATTAGTACACAGGGCACGTACAATTCCGCCAGCGAACAAAAAAAGCGCGGTCAGCGCATCGACCGCCAAAGCGATCACTCCGCCGATGGAGGATATGAAGCTCCCAACGAGCCCTATTATGGCGGCAACCATGCAGAGGATGCCAGCAAAAACTTCGTAATTCGTCACCGATGGCGCGCCGCCGTAATGCTGTGTGGCGACAAGATTGGCGGAGAGCGCAAGGACAATAAGGCCGCAGAAGAGCTAGGATGGGTTAATCTGCTGGAGCGCGAGTCAAGGGCTTCAAGGAAGACCCTACCTCGAAACCCCGAAGGGCCATGTTGGCTATTGATGACATGATGGTGGAGTTGCTAGGTGTAGCGATATGATAGTGAATGCAGGAGGGTTGAGGGATGCTGGACTTTGAGGGTATGCGACGCGGTTGGAAGGCGGAGGATGGGGCGTAGAAAAGCGTTGATCGATGTAATCCTGCGGAAACGATTTCGCTAATTTCCGGTTTCATTTTCGCGTCAGAGCCGTGCCAAGGCGATTGGTCAGCATGTCGTCACACTTGGCGTTCGACTTCGGAGAACGGAAGTACTTCGGCCCATCATCCATGCTTTTCGCTATCAGTGAAGTACTTCTATCCCGTTCTTGGTGATTTGGTCTGTTTGAGAGGGCAATCATATAAAATTAATGTTTACACTTGCAGTTTGATCCCAACCTCACAAGTTTAGTTGCTTCAAAGGCGCAATGGTTCTGTTTGACGATACCTACATGTGTGCTCAATGGTCAATGCAAATTCATCGAGCTGGCGATCGATTAAGCCATGACCATCTCAACAATGCCCTCTTCTGTCCAGTTTACAGTCTGAGTCTGCGGTTGAAGACTTTTGAAATTGCTGAAACCTTAGCTACTCTAAGTGGCAGTTCTATCCCACAAGGAAATGCTCGACCCAGGTACGGATAAACGGCGACTGATCAGAACACTTTCCACCGAAGTTGCGGACATGGAATGAGGTGCTCTATAAGCCACAGAACTTGAAACGCCAAATTTGGATCGTCATGCAGAATGAAGTCCGTGCCGGCCTGAGAGGACTCGCAGGGACATGAATAAGATCATCAACCATGTTCCTTGGCGATTATCCGTTGTCTACCAAATGAGATGATCAATGTAGTCTTGCACGGTCTTCTTCCGTTTGAAGCTGTTGCGTTCATGTCAGTACCAACCACGTGTGAGAGGATCTGCAATGAATGCCTTCCAACGAAAAGGGATAGACGACGAGATTCGGGCTCTCAGCGCGTGTGGAAAGTTGGAGATAGCCGAACCACAGTAAGGAAGAGGTCGTATTCTTGGATGCATCTATCGCGGGCTGCTATGACAGAGGAATACCTACTTTCGAGTCAAACTTTTCGGACGCAAGACAGCAATCTTGTCCTCCCTGATCCGTCCTTGACTGCTGCCAACAGCCACAGCCGTCCTCTTCCCCCGACTCTCATCGATCCACTTCATAGGCCCTTTGGGTATCTGCGAATTGGGAGGCTGCCAGCTCAGCATGTCCGCGATGACAGGATCTAATTTCGGCTCCATGCCATGATAGAAGTCGAAATCACCTCCAAATCTTTTGGGGATGTTGGCCATCTCTACGTACTGCTGCAGTGTCGGGAGTACTTCCTCCTGGGTCAGAATACAAAGCTTTTCCATTGTGTTGGGGTCAACCCATTTCTTGATCCAGCCCCATATGGTCGGAAAATAGGACGGCGCACCGATGATCTGCCGGGGTCTTCGTCAACTTCGCAGATCAAACTTCAAAACGATGACTGGCTGCACTAGGGTCTGTACACGTACCAAAACGCGAGACAGAATTTCTGGATAACTTGTCGCAAAAAGCTTCGCCAGGTCCTGCAGATAGTGTCGTAAGCTCCAAACCTGCTTCAGCCCGATCCCGGATATGTCGACAATGCACAGCATTTTGGTGACAGGGCTCTCCTGGTTCGGTCTTCCCGGCACCGCGGTACAGAGAGGCATAATGAATCTTGTCAGATGCTCATAGACGGCAAAAGCACGAAGCCTCTCCATCGACATAGTGTTGGGAATCTCCAGCTCGGACTTCAAGTTGTTCATTTCTGCTGAGGTTTTTCTATAAGCGGCCATGGTTTTCGAGTCAAGCTTCCCAAAATCAAACAGACAGATTGGTCGCCCAGACTTGTCCCGTCGGCCGCTCCAGGCGGGATTGTCTACTATGCATCTATAGCCGAGGGAATGAATTGCTGTGAGGCTGATGAGCAACGAAAGAGGCATCGCTTCGCACCTGACCTACGAAACCCGCAGCTTTCTCAGATCCTTCCTGTGAGGCTGAGGGTGAAACATCTAACGTCCAATCACAATGTTCCCTACGGAAAGCAACATCTCACCAAGTCGCTGACTCGCGTCCTTCAACAAGGCTATGTTGCAGGTCAGATTTACTCCGCCTTACATCGTATTTGTCGCAAAGGATGGCGCTCGGACTTGAAGGGCACCTGCAGCTTCCCTGCATAACAAACCGAGACGCCGAAGGCCCAGGCCACGCGCGCGCTCTACGACCTTTCTCCCGAGTTGTTCGCACAAAAATCTAATACACTCGCTTCCCCAAACATGAGGGCGATCCGAAAGCCGCGGAGTATTGATAGATCAAATAGAATTTCTGTCATTGGACCCTACCAAGCAGTAGTCTCAGCCTTGACCCTTATGCAGGCCGGTCAGTCAATGCAAATGACTGCAGTGCCCTTGGAAGGCAGTCATCATGATCGGGAAGAGGCATTTCGTGCTTACACCTCCTTATGCTCAATCCCGATAACCTATCAGGCGCTCATGGTAGCTCCTGGCCAATCATAGTCGAGGTTTCCTGATCCTGCTTAGGCCAAGCCTCATTGCGAGCTCTCTAGGCATCTAAATTTGGTCGCTGAAAGCGCTGAGCTGAGACTCGTGACATTTATGACAGCTTGTGCGACTGTAGGCGGGGAATGCCTCAAGGCCCATAACATGGTATAAACTGTTTATGCATGAAGCATACCTTATTTCAATTCCATCACGATTCATATGCAGGCACCGCTACATTTCTTGACTAGTCTATACAAACCGAAATACCGGCCATTTCGAATCGCGAAAACTGGCGAATAGCGTATCCAAGACAGGAGGCTCATCAGGGAGCTCCGGGATGTCTTTCCTAGCACCGTACACGAATGCTATGAGGATTGGGCAGGGGTAAATACCATCTCCGATGTGTACACGACCGAAGCTGATGGCGAGACAGGTTCAACTCATACACTCAAGAAATATGCATTGAGAACGCCGTCCTCATCGAACCTGCGCGAAAAGCCCGTTCCTCAAGCTCGCAGCGACCACATTCGTTTGCAGGTGCCAGCTCTCTACGACACTTGTCAGCTTCAACGGCTGTCTCGCCCCACGGACCCGTTCTCGGCCACAAAAACAGTAATGAGTCAATGCAGTCGGATGCGACAACACCAGTCGCTGCCGGTGCGCCGGAGATGCAGAGGCCAGGGAGCGCACAGTCTGCCAAGTCGATGCCAAATATCACGGTTGGCACGCAGCCACTCGAAGCGCCAGCAACGACTGTCCAGCCAGCAGAAACGACGCCGCCCAGCAAGAACGTTGTCCAGATCGTTACATACTCCTCAAGGATGGTAGACAACATGTCAGATATAGTGGAAGCGCTCAACATTTCTTCCTCCGCATCCATCAAATATGGCACCGTCAAAGGTGCTGGTAGCGCCTCCATCGTGAACGAAAACAAAGTCAATCAATCGGACCTGAACTACATCGTCACCGTCAAAGTCACCAATGAAACCTCGCCGATTGCAGACAAAATGACATTCAATCCCATCAACGAGCTGGACAACAATAACTTCACAGACGTCTTTGGTGACTGCTTCATCAGCGGTTTTACCGAAGGTGGCGAATTCAGCGCTATAGTCAGCATCAAAGTCAACGACAAGTCCAAGATATCCGCTGTAAAGGCCGCCGCCGAGGCCGAAATGGCCGTTGCAGCTGTTCCAGGCTTGTCTGTGGGTACGAAGAATAGCATGGACAAGCACAAGAGCGATGTATGGGACGACACCGAGACGACCATATCCGTCAATTGGGCAGGCGGAGGGAACATCAAGCCCCCGGACGAGAAGTGGGATCTCAAGACTGTGGTCGATGTTGCGACTCGGTTCCCACACCTCGTGCAGACCTGTGCCCAACGTACATCGGCAATCTTGACCAGATACACCAGTCTGAGAAGCTTTAACGAAGCAGACGCGCGAAATCCACCGGATGATAAATTTCGAATCCTCGACTACGACCTGTGCTCCTTATACACCCAAGACCTGTTCAGTGCTTTCCTGGCTTACAAAAATATTCGGGCCGACCTCGCAGATATGTTGAAGTACACGGAGCAGTACCGGGAGCGCGAGCAAGGGCCGGACGTACCAGATCCCATACAGTTGACATCGAAAGGACTGACCGAGGCTGTGCTGCTAGCACGCAAGGGGATGACTCAGATCAGTGACATCACCAAGGCTTTAATTACAGAGCCCTCGCTGGCGGATCTGGACGAGAATGGCCAGCAAAGAGCGGTACCGTTTATGTGGCCCAGTGAGCTGCGCAAGCGGCTACCGGTCAGTTGTTGCCTTGCCTTTGAGCTTGATTGGACCCCTTACTGACATGTTAATAGATCAGACATCATGGCATCACAATCCGTGAGCAAGCAGATCTCGCCAGACGTGACACCAATCTTGACCTCCTCAGCTCCGAGGAAGTTGGGAAGATCGGCCAATGGGTTAGAGACACTGATCTCGAGTTCACCCCTTTAGTGGGCGACCACATCGAACCACGACGCTCATGGCTAGGCAAAGAAAAGGACACCCTCTTCTGCACACTGGACACCGCAGCTGAGACTTCGCATCTCGACAACCTAACCAAGCTCCGCCTCCACGCCTACCAAAACCGCTCCGTCAACTGGCTCGGCATGTTCGGCCGCCAAACCCGCTCACGACGCTGCCACGGCCGCCTCTCCGCCATCGGCTTCAGTACTTCTCATGACACGAACACCCCCCGAGAAGACGGTGTCCACCAAGTGGTTGGCAACCCGAACAAGAACCATACCTTCTGGTCGCAACCGCTCGCTGACTTCCGATACGCCAAGGTTGCGAAAGTCAGGATCGAGTATGTGCCCGGCTCAGGTTGTCTAGCAGCTTTGAGTGTGCTCGATCCTAACGGGCAAGAGCTCACGAGCTGGAAGGAGTATGGGCAGGCGAAGGTGGCGGCGCCGGCTGGGTTGAAGGTTGTGGAGCAGGAGCCGCCGGATGGGAGGAGTGGGTGGGTGTTGGCGGGCTTTTGGGGGCATGCGGATTCGATGGTGATTAATAGTGTGGGCGCTATTTGGAGGAAGTGAAGAGCCGAACGTGGCCGTCAATTAGGTGTATTAATATTGGGAGTTGAGTTGTTGGATGCATTTATTAGAGCGCGAGGGTTTTCAGGATCGGTGTAATGGGGCTGGGTGGGATCTTTGTGCGTTCGGAGTACTGCTGTTGTATAATACCATGATACTGGAACCTCTAATCATAATGTATTTTTCATCCCTGAGAATAGTTCTCGAGCTTTGTACGTGACAAGTTAATACTCTCGTAACGCGATGGCTTAGTATTGCGACGTTGGGATGCGCCTTCACGTGTTCTCGTTATATAATTCCTCTTCGTGCATCTATGTGATGTTTCCTTCCATCAAGCTTGGTAATGAAGGATTTCTCTCCAACCTTCGATATCTAAGAGTCTGTTGTCTGCGACTCCATCGTATAAGAGCAGTGAGGCTGAGTGACTGGTCCTTATGGCAAGACAATGCTGACCGTAGGGTCAGCTATAGTCATAATGCTACCCTCGGGCTTTGAGGAATTGCTCTGTAGACTCTAATCATGAGCCAACAATTCCCAAACCTTGATGAACGCCCATAACGTTCTTCTCTCTCTATGGTACATGCGAAGCCTACACAGACCATGAATGAGCTTTCGCAACCACTCCTGCAGCGCATTCTCGCCCGAGGCCCTCGCCAACTCCTGACCTCGCGCGTTCCTAGCCTCGAGATGAAATCTGTGAGTAAACGCTACTGCTTATATCGCCGGCTCTGACAAATACATAATACGTGCTTGGGCCTAGGCGGGCACAGCGATAGTCTGCTTCAATAAAGCCTAGCCACGCGAGAACCAGTAAAAGAATTGCCACCATGTGGCAGATCTCTCCCTTGTTCACGCAGCTGGGGTTAAATGAAGTAGATAAGTAAATCTAAGCAAATTAGGATAAGAAATCGAGCAATCGCCTTACTAAACAGTGTATAGACGATTCGATACTCAACCCCTTAATATGTTCTACCTTGGCACTAGCCCCTCCTATATGCAGGACTCTTCAATCGCTTTCGTCGTTGACTGGGGCAGGTAGTCATCTTCGTCGTCCTGTTTATAGAGTGATTGTTTTCTTGAAGGAAAGCAAACGACATCCTAGGATCTGGACAAATGTTCCCTTAACGTTATCGCAGAGTCTTAAAGGCGTGAGCAGGTTTAGGCGGCAGTGTCGCACCAAGATTCAAGCTAAGAATCATTCCGATACGTATCTGACATGTGCTCTTCGTTATGATTGATCTTGGCTGGGCGGAGTGCAGGCATGCATACGCCACTTTGGTGGCTGGGACCAATCGATGGACAAGCTGCGGTCGCAGTAAGTTTACACAAGCAGTGATGTAGTACTGTTGCCTGTCAGGCTCCCGCGATCTTATGTGTGCGTGTGCAGCTTTGCAGCAATGGATCATTTCGGTTGTCTCACAAATGTACCATTCGGATCTCCTTTGTGTTATTCAGAGCGCAAACAACTGCGACAGATATTCGTCACCATGTTGGTAAATTTTGGTATGAGGGCGAAGAGAGCGAACACAAAAGTAGTAGCCTGGTCTAGTTCGCTGAGCGTTGCATCCGTCAGTGGTGCTGTTGGAGTGCCTGGGTCGTATCTCCACCGCGGTGGGCTGCGAATGTTTATTGTCGGGAGAACGAATGTTCCGGTGTTCAGGATCGTGATCTGCCACCCTTCGTTCACCCAAGGCCATTGCCAACCTAGCGCTGCACAGATCTCAATGACAATGATTGGTAGCGGTATAGGACGCAATATGGTATGATGACTTTGCAGGTCAGGATTAGCAGTTCCTGGCGGACCACAATATTGACGCTCATCGCAATGCTAGTTATAGCCATTGAATCATCCAGACCAAGATCTGGGGAGATGGAATCCAAGCTAGGTAAACCGAGGGAGCGCCTTGGAAGATATGGTGTAGCAGATAGAGGGTTGAGAGAATCCAACCGACTTGAACAACGCGATCTGCTGCAGCATGGGCAGGCCCGAAATCTCTCTTGCAAACTCTTTCGAGCTCGTCGACGGCGGCGATACCAGCGGAGGCAGCGACGCCCACGGTGGCTATCAAATCGTACATCTTGATGTCTTCAAAATATATGGCATGCTTCTTCTTGACCGGCTTTGATTGACAAGCGATAACAACAGCATTGATCAGCCACGAGTAGTATGCGCCTGGGCCATAATAAGTCGAGACCTCGGAATTCTTTTCTGGCATCTTAGCCCCACTGTCGATTAGATGTGATCTCTAGCTTAGGAGAGCGACTATTAAGGCGAAGAGCGCGATGGTAAACGGTCCTAGCTAGTACAGTCCAAGGAAGCGTTGAGTTGAACTTAGAATTGAGAAGTAGGGAGGGACTTGAGCCATGACTAGATATTTGGTCGAGCTACTACGGATGCCTCTCCAATAAGTTAGTATAGAGGAAGCACGCAATCAGAATTTGCTTGTCTGATTTGTAACATGACCTTAAGATTCGTGTCTCTTTACCTAACAACAAGTAGTTGTCGCGTCCTCGAAATAAATCGTCGCCCAAGATATCGCTAGATAGTAAGAAAGAATAGATGCGTTAAAAGTGAATTGTATAGAATCTACAAGACTTCTATCTAGTATACGAGTCAAAGATAGTAATTGTAGTCGCGTTAAGTTATATAAGAATAAAGTTTATGCTTTGAAGATCTAATTATGCAAGACATAATTATGTTATAAACTATTGTAAATTATAATTACTTAAACATTCGCAATAGCGTTTGTTATTAATAAGCGCATCGTAACAAAATCGAGATACGTCATTGTAATAATGCTATATTATAGTAAAATGCGCATTCTTATTATAATACAATAAAATGAAAGATTTTATCTTGTAATATATAAAACGCATTAAGATTAATATAGAAATTCTAGTTCTAATACGTTAATTACTTTAGATTAGCATAAACGCGTTAATTATATTAATTTTGCAAATATATTTATATACTTTTTGCAATTTATATTTCTTATTATTTTCTTTACAATATTTACTATTTATATTTTGATATTTATTATTTTCTTTGCAATATTTATATTAGCAATACTATATTTTTCTTAGATTTAATATTGAAAAAATTGTTTTTGAAAACTTTTAATCTATTATATTAAGTAATTAATTAAATAAAATATAATTATTGTATAAATTATTAAATCTTTATTAATATTATTAGAATAAAATAGTATTTATACAAATACAAAGACTTTATAAATAATTTTGCAAATAAACTAAATAATATTATTGTTAACATTAAGAAGAAAAAGTTTTAATAATATTAAAAATTTATATTTTTGTTATTTTAATTAGAAAATAATTTGCAAGTTAATATTTCTAATTTAAAACAATTTATATCTAAATATATTGCATTTTTTTTTAAATATAAGAAAATTAATAAATTTATTGCAATAATTATATATAATATAAGTAACAAACTTAGTTTACTAGATTATTATTAATAATAACAATTTCTACAAAAACTTAATTTTATTTATTATATATTTTATTAAAATTAAGTTATTAAAGATATATTAAAAATAAAATATAAAGAACAAAATTATATTTTTATTTTAAAATAACAATTATATTAACTTTGTTACTAACAACTTTAACAATATTAATTAATAAAAAATTATAAATCTATCTTGCAACATTAAATATGTTTTCTACTATTTATATAATAAGAATATATTAGATTTTAAGTATAATATTTAGTTTCTAATAAAATAAATTAATAATAAAATATTTAATTATTGCAATAAATAATTTCTTAGAATTAACTTTTAAATTATTAATATAAAAAGTAAAATATAAATTATTTATATTATATTAAATTCTATAAATAAGTTTAAATATATTTATTAAATATCTTGTAATAATTACAATTTTTAGTTATTAATATATAATATTACAAAGTTTTTATAATTTGTAGAAATTTTTATAATAATTTTTATAATAATTAATTACTTTTATAGAAACAATAAATAGATAATATTATTTTAACAATATTAGATGCGCAAATATAAACAAAATTACTTAATTATATTATTTATTATAATTTACTAAAAAATTTAGATAAATATCTTTGTTAAAATTTATTATTTTAATTTAATTTAATATTAATATATCTATAAATTAATTTAATTGTTTTTCTTCTTTATAGTAAAAATATTTTAAAGATTTATATTATTAACAATATTAAGAGTTTAAAGATTAACAAATTTATTAAAACTTAATTATTTAATTATTATTTCTAAAATAATTTAAGAATATTAAGAAAATATTGCAACTTATATATAAGCAATAGAAAATATTAGAATCTAATTAAATAAAAAAAGATTAAGATATATTTATAAGAATTTTTTATTTATTTTATTTATTTTTATATAAATAAGATATAAATAATATTTATATTTTATTTAATTATAAAAAATATTATTTATTTTTAAAACAATTAATTTAATAAATAGATTACTAATATTTATCTAATAGTTTATTATCTTAATTTAATTAATTAATATATTGTTGTAATATTTAATAAAAAAAATAAATTATTTCGATTTTTAAGAAAAAATATATATATAGAAGAAATCTTTTATAAGATTTATAAGCAATACTATTAGTTTAAATTATATATAAGATTGTTCTTAACTAGTAATTATATATAAAGTAAAATTTATAACTTTTTATTATTTTAATAAATATTTTATATTATTAATTCTAATTTAATAATCTTAATTAAATAATTATATTAAATCTTAATAAATTTTGTTTCTTCTAAACAAACTTTTTCGATAATAAATTTTATATATAACAAGACTTGCAATTAATTATTAATTAATTATATTAATATATTTTAGTTTTTATTTATAAATAATTTTGTTTTAAAGTAAAAAAAAATAAATATTAACAAAATTAATTAATTATAATAAATAATAAAAAAATTAATATTAAATATTGTTTATAATTTACTAATATTTTTATTTTAGATAAATATAAGTATAAAAAAAATAATAATAATAAAATTATTATTGTAAATTAAATACTAGTTTGCAAATTTCTTAATACAAGTTTTTAAATAATAATAATAATAGAATTTATAATAATATTTTTAATATCTTAAATAAAGATTTAAGATATAAAATAAAGATTTAAGATTTAAATTCTAAGTATTTATAAGTTATTTATATTATATATTTTAGATTTATCTTTAATTTTGTTCTAGAAAAGTTATTAGAAATACATATAAATTTTTAATAAAATATAAACAAATTTCGAAGTATTTTCTTTTAAATCTTTATTAAAATTGTAAAAAGATATTATTTTCTAATATTTAGAAATTTTAATAATTATTTATTTATATATTTATTTATATATCTAAGATATATTAGAGAAATCAAATTGTTTTTATTAATTTCTAATAATATTTATATCTAAAATAAAGAAATATCTTATAATTCTTATAAATTTAATTTATTTTGCTATAAAATTTGTTTAATAAATAATTACTTTATATATTATTCTAGAATTTTAATAAAAAATAATTAAATCTTTATAAAAAATATCTTAAAAAAGTTAAGATTTCTCTATTATCTTTTTCTCTATTAATAGAAGTTTTAGATATTGCAAAGAAGATAGTAAATCTTTATAATTATTATATATTTAAGATTGTTAAATATTAAATATATATTTATTAATAAAGTTTCTTCTACTAGCGCATTAAATTAATCGCAAGAAATCGAAAATATTATGTAAAAACGTTAAGATTTAATTTCTTAATTTTTTTTTAAAATTAAATTGCTTAAAATAGTAATTTTTCGATTAAATTAAATTTATTATAATAATAAGTTAACTTCTTTAAGTGATTTAATTTTATTTAATTTCTTAACAATTTAATTTAATTTAAAATTTGAAATTAAATATTAAATTAATAATTAATTTATAACGTATTTTATACTTTTATTATAAAATAAAAAGTTTTCTATTAATAAAATATTGTTTTATTTTTACTAGAAAAACAATATTAATAATAATATTCTTTAATATTATTATGTTATTAACAAATTAATTTATAATAGAAATTCTATATTAATTAACTTAATATATATAATTATAATAAAGAAGAATATAAGTTATATAATTAAAGCAAAACAATATATAATAAAATTGTTAAATAATTAAAAAGTTAAGCTTTAAAATATCTTAAAGTATAAAATATTAAAGTTTAATCTCTAGAAATTAATGCGAAACAAAATTGCTTATATAAAATCTAGATATATTATATTATTAAAACAAATTTTGTTCTAGATATTAATTATGTCTTTTATAATATTATTTATCTAATAATTATATAAGTATTAAATAATATTAATGCATAAAACTTAGAATTAAAGTTTATTCTATCTAGTATATATAACTTAAGAAGAATATTTATAATATTGAACAAATTATTAAAATGAACAATAATAGTATTTATACAAGCAAAATATACAACAATATTTCTATTGTTAAAACATAATATTAAACAATTAATTAATTGATTAAGAAATAACAAAAGTTTTAGAAGAAAACTTAAAAGTATATTGTGATAGAAAAAATCGAAGATAAAATTCAAGTTATTAATACAATAATATTGTAAACTAGAAATTCTTCTATTATAAATTATAATAGAATCTAATTTCTCTTTTATTATCTTTAATAGTTAAACTACTTATATAATTTGTTTTTATAGTAAGTAAAGAAAAATTCTTTGATGTTTGTTGTTGGCGAGTCTATAACGTAAAATGCAGGATCTAATCTCGCTTATAGAATAGCACAATTTAGATTAAGTGGATAAGATATCTTCTAAGTTAGTTCAGGAAGTCAAGAAAGAAATACGTCAAAATCGTAAGTAGTCCTATTAGTTTTTGGTTAACTTACTAGACTGGATGTCATTGAACCTTCCATAATCACAGCCAACCCCCAAAGCTGTTTTTTCCCCAAAAGTCGACTATATCGAAGGGAGTCATCATGCAAGCCCAGTTCCATCGAAGCGTTCCCCCAGTATAAGCCTTTACCATTGTCATTTCGCCGGTCGCCGAAGCCATACTATCGGACAACGAAAAGTCGCCGATCCCATCGTTCCCATACGCTTGCAGGTGCCGCCAAGGTCGCTCGGGATCATCGCATACTCTGAATCGCATTCCGCGCATCGGCCAATCGATATGTAGCTCATGGGCTCCAGTAGACACGATGTAGAAACCTGCCCACTCTCCCTCCTCGAGGAAGTGCTTGCTGGTCATTGTGGCAATATGGCAATATGGAAGTTTCGCCGCGCCATCAGCTACGAAGGGAAGAGGCATGTCCATAAGACTGAAAAATTCGATGCTCTCGGTTGTAGGAACAGAAATCCCAGGAGAAGAAGGCGCAGCCCAGGAATTTCTGACGATACCTCTGGCAAGCGCCTCGCGAATCAAAATTGACACGATTCCCACCGCATCCAGAGCTTGGCTGTATTTCTTCGTGAACAACATTCCGTCGCCCTCGGACCACCAGTTGTGCTCCCGGTCTGACAGTAGCAATCTTTGCGACAGACGACCTAACAACTCTCGTCGCAATATTTGCCGAGGCGGGACACTAGGGCTGCTCATTGTATCATAAGCTCGACCTAGTAAATCTTGGGAGACAGCTTGGGAGGCATCATCTGGTGGGCCTGACGACATATGTCTCATCGCAAGACAAAAGGCCAAAGCAACTTGTCGATCAACATCCCCCACACTATGATCGATCAAGGAGAATAGAAGATTTGCATTCTCGTCGTAGAGCTTGGGATCTATTGACGATCAGTTGGGTCGATCAAGGAATCTCGAGTCCCGATGGACCTACGGTGGGATATCACAAGTTGCGGCCCATAACTTACGCTCCCTTTAGCAAACCTCTTTTTGGATGCCCTGGCTTTCGAATCCGCAAGCGCGTAACGCGCCCAGGCGGCTGTGCTATCGGCGCTCGCCAGAGGGCAATGATGCCATTCGGCGCCGCCATAGCCGTTTAGGTTCTTGATCAACGACCTAAAAACATGGAGACTGTAGCAAACGCGATTAAGAGTGCGATTTACTCTTGAGAGAGTCAGCACGTCCTCGCACGAGCCGCCGGACGCGATGCGCTGAAGTATCTCCGCTGGCAGGGTATCTAGCTTAAGGCTGATTGTATCCATAACTGAGGCGAGGTGAGCGTGTGGCAATAAAATAGGCAATAAATGGAGGGAGTGCTGCGTAAACAGTCTTGTTCAATTTGACACGATGGATTTCAGATAATTCGGAGAACGTTGTCGGCCCAATGACCTAGGTCTATAAATCAATGGTGGAATACCCAAGCGCCAAGCGATCCAATCAAGATCTACAAATGTTTGGAACGAGGCATCCGCGCGTTTAGCGCTTTCACAATGGTTGTCGCCCCTTGGTCTTATTTTTAGATCTTCGACCCCAACTTCTAACAACATAATTTTGGACAACTTTCGCATTTCGCTATTAAAATATATAAAATTTATCAATTATTATTCTAGACACTATGCGCTTTCTAAAATTGCTTTAATTATAAGTTTTAATTACAAATTGCTAAGACTATAGAAACTATAAAGTTCGTTAACATATACTAGTACTTTAAAAAGTTTAAGTCAATCTTTAATTTTAAAATACGTTTTAAAATATAAAATTTTTGCAATTAAATAACTTTCTTAATAGAAAGATTTTACAACTTTAATTGTAATAATAATACAATTGCTTTTGCAAGAATTAGTTGTAGAACTATATTATACTTTACATTAAACGTCGAAATGTTTTTTCTTTGTATTAAGTCGATCGAATTTGTTACGAGTCTAAGCTCGAAACAACGTGATATATTAACTACAACGCAACATGTAGCACGAAGTACAACTACTTGCATGTTCGACGACTTAATGAGTGAACGATGCTTAACATGCTTAACGATAAGTTGAGCGAACAATGCTTGATGCGTTCGACGTGTTCGACAACGAGCTAAGCGAACAATGTTCGACATGCTCAACAACGAGCATAACGAGCAAGAAGAATCTTCTTTAATATATAGATTTCCTAAATACGACTTTCTTATAAATCGTGTTCAATTTATTTTAAGTCTTGACTTATTGTTACGATTGCCAAAGTTGCAAACTCTTATTATCAAATGATTGCTAGCATTGCCTAAAGACGTCTACAAATCTCTTCAATAGCATAACTCTCTCTAATATCTTCGTGGAAAGTACTAGCGTAACACTTTGAACATTCTAAGAATATTTGTATTAAATCAACGCGCTTCTATCCCAAGCATTAACTTATTAGCATCACATCGATTCTCTATTGATGAAGACAACAAGATTAAAATTAATAAGTCTAACATCTATCATGAAGATCGTATTGACTTGAAGGACTAACTTATGCAAATAAATATTTACTTCATCTTTTATTTTGTTTTAGCGAATAAGAAGACAATTTTCGCATTCACATTTCTTAGAGAAAAAGCTTAGCATTAGCTCAAGTTAAACTTACGCAAATACTTGAAGAATTATGACGAAAATTCTCGTGCGATGTTCACGAACTTCGATAACTTCAAGAGAAAGCTTCGAAGAATCTTTGAAACATTTAACGAGAAACAAATCGCAAAAAAAATAATTTAGCATTTAATTTAACGAATCTTTGCAACAAAGTACGTAACAAGATTTCAAAAGTATGTTAATTTTATCAAGTGAAACGATATCGCACTTATAACAATGTTTCGACGAGATTTTAAGAACAATCTTAAGAACGAAATTATGTGCGATGGCAAATTCATTAGCGATATGTTCGATCTTATCGAAGTAGCCATCGATCTCAACGACAAACTATATGAAAGAATTATGAAAAAAAGATACGATCAATCTCGAGAAAGAACAGAAATCTCTTTTGAATTAACGATCGAATATTAATAGAAAGAATCTCGTTCTAATTAGAAGTACAGTAATCTTAACTATCGTGGGCCTGCATCTATGAAACTAGACTTTATCTAGCAACGTAAAGAAAAGAACTCTAGAGAAAAGCAAGATAATAAATTCTAGAAAACGTGCTATTTATGTGGCAAACTAAGTCACTTCGCAAGAGATTGTTGATCGCGAAACTTAATGAATCGCTAGCAAATCAATGCTATGTTAAGAGAGATACTTAATAGCTAAAACGACATTAGGAAGCAAATTGACACAGAGACGAACATCTCCAAAACTAGATCGAACGACGACTATTGTCTAATAGAAAATTCAAATCAATTATAGAAAGTTCTAGATGAAACATTATTAGACAAGGCACTCGCATCTACGCAGAAAGTCAACAATGTTATTAAAAGAATATAACAAGAGAAACATCTTAGAATGTTATACTCTCACAACTTAATTATAGATTTAAATATCAAATACGATTAAAAGAACTTTCAAGGAATGCTAGGAGAAATTACGAAACGACTTGACGCTTTAGATAGCTCATTGAAGAAACGATAGAATAGTTAAATCGTAGATAAATGCGAGGAAGCGCTAGGAAGCGACGCCACTAAAGAAAAAGACATTCTTGACGAAATTGAACGACAATTGAACAGTGTTAGTCTATTTAGACAAAGAATAAAGGAAACAAAGAAACATAAGACACTTAGTTGAACAACTTGCTACGACGACTTATGCTAGACTCATCTAGAAGAAAAGAAAGAAGTTAACTAATTTTCTAGGAAGCCAAAGTTAGCAATCTAGCAACAAAAGAAAGCTTAGCGTAGACTGGCGCTTGAAGCAGAAGTCGTAGCATAGAAACAGAAAAAAGTTCAAATTTCTTAATAAAGAGCATACTAGTGAAATGCAATATGTTAGCCCAATAGCAGCAACTAAACTTAATAGCACACGCACGATGTTTTATCACATCAATTAAGATCAATGATTGTCGACTCACTGCAATGATCGATTCTAATGCAATAGATAATTTTATAACTAGAGCTCTTGTAAAGAGAGAAAAGTACTTTACTCGAAAGAAGTCTAACGCTTACAATCTAGTAATTGTAGATGAAAACTCATTGCTCAACAAGAATGAAAGAGTGAACAAAGAAACGAAATCACTATCGATAACTATTTAGCAACATCACGAGAAACTAATCTTTAATATAGTGAGAATAATCACTCATGATATCGTTTTAGAAATGCCTTGATTAAAGCAGCACAATCTAGAAGTTAACTAGACTACACAAGTACTTAGATTCGAGCGATATAATCACGCAATTCACATTTAATCTACGCATCAACAACGTTCAATAATAGATAAAAGATAGAGTTGAAACTTGATCGCAAGATGCGAACTTACATTCTCGAAAAAGAATGATTTAATCAAGTTCGACTTAATAAACATTAACAAAGATTAGCTAGATCACAAAGTTAAAATAAATGAAGAAAATTGCGAATCTTCTAAGAGCCTTGAATTATTTGATACAACGAAGGAATCGCTAAAGCACGTATCACGAATATACAACAATTGAGAGCATCTATTTCAAGAAGAGAAAACGACAAAGGCTCTTTCTACACATCAATCGTGAGATCATGAAATTAAACTTAAACTAGACAAGTAGCTTAGGTTTGAACCCATATATGCTCTATCTAAAAAGAAGCTCGAAATACTTCGCGAATACTTGGCAAAAAATGAAAAGAAAGAATTTATTAGAAAATTTCAATCATAGGCAGAATACTCGATCCTCTTTGTATTTAAGAAGAACGAAACTCTTCGTCTATGCGTCGATTATTAAAAGCTAAATCATATCACGATTAAGAATTGATACTCATTACTTAATATTAGCGAGCTTTAGAATTGACTATTTGAAGTCAAGTATTTTATCAAATTGAATCTACGAGAAACGTACAACTAGATTAGAATAAAAATAAAAAAAGAGTAAAAAATAGCTTTTCGCACACGATATGAACTATACGAATACACGATGATGTCGTTCGAACTCACAAACGCTTCAACAACGTGTTAGAAAATAATCAATAATGCATTACGACAATATCTGAATCGATTTGTCATAGCATACTTGGACGACATCATGATTTACTCAAAAATCTTAAAAGAACATGTTAGTCATGTTTCCAAAGTACTAGAATGTCTAAATAAGAGAAACTTACATCTTAAATCAAAGAAATGCGAATTTCATCGAAAAGAAGTTAACTTCCTTGGATTTGTCGTAGAACGACATGAAATACGCATGAATTTCAAGAAGCTACAAGTAGTTAAAGAATAAAAATCATCTATTAACGTTAAGAAAGTGCAATCCTTTCTAGATTTCATAAACTACAACAAAAAGTTCATTAAAAACTACTTCGTTAATGCGATATTAATAACGAATCTTACGAAAAAGAATACGTCATAAATATGAAAACTCGCAAAAGAAAAATCATTTCAAGATCTTAAGCTAAAATGCTTGAAGAAACTCGTACTAAAGATGTACGATCTACAATTATCAAGTAGAATTGAAATCGACGCATTAGATCTAGTTATCGATGCATGCTTTAGTCAAGAGCATGAAGACATGTAGCACTCAATGACATATCTCTCGAGAAAACTCTTATTAATCGAATAGAATTACGATGTTCGTAATAAGAAACTACTCGCTATTGTAGTCTTCTTGAAGTCATGAAGAGTATACATCGAAGAATTATTAGAACTTACAATTCTCACAAATCATAAGAATCTTGTGCACTTTATTATTATTAAACAACTTAATAGAAGACAGATACGATGATTAGAACGACTCGAACAATACAAGTTCAAAATACAATATACTTTAGACAAAGATAACGACAAAGCGAACGCACTTAGCAAAAGAAGTGATCATATAAAAACGAAGAAATCGTTTAATTACAACATACTTAAGATCAATAAAGACGAATCACTATTAGTTAACAAGCACGAGCTAAATGTTACATTACGAATACTTCAAGACGATACAAAAGAGTTTTCAATAAAGAAAGAAAAACTCTAGATATTTATCGACGAAATCGATGAATGTATAAGAGAACATCATGATGAATCATTGCAAGAGCACTTGAAAGTAATCAAAACTCTTTAGCTTTTACGCCAACATTGTTAGTTCTCACAAATAAGACAAGCTATCGAGGCATACATCAAACGATGCCTTAGCTATTAGCAAAACAAACATGATACACATGCGAGCTATGGCGAAATCCAATATTAGAAATTATCTAAGTTGTTATGAGATGAAGTTACGATAAACTTTATTATTAAGTTGCCCAAGTTAACGAATCTAGCAATTGAAGATAGATATGATTTGATACTAGTAATGATTAACAAACTTATCAAGTACTCACATATTATCGCATGCAAGAAAAAATTCATAGCAGAACAACTAAAATACATTGTGTTGAATCGACTTATACGATATCACAATATATTTAAAGGACTAACTAGTGACAAAGACAAGCTCTTCACGTCTAACTATTAGAAGACATTGATATCAATGTTAGAAACAAGACTTAAAATGTTCATTGCCTATTATTCGATCACGAATGATTAAATAGAGCGAACAAACTAGAGTCTAAAGCAGTATTTGCGACACTACGTCAACAATACTTATAGCAATTGGGTATCACTTCTATCTATGACACAACTAGCATTGAATGCAAAGGTTTCGAATATCACTAAGGTAACTTTATTCTTCGCCAACTATGACAAAGAACTTAATCTCTTTAAAGAAGAGCGAAAGCATCTACTAGTCCAATTAGTCATCGAAAGAGTAGCGACATTAAAAAAGATACACGACAACATCTTAAAGATGCAAGAACGATCGACCAAGTATTAAAACAAGAAACGAAAAATGGCATCTCAACTAAAAAAGAAAAATAAGATATATCTTCTTACAAAAAATCTAAAGATAAGAAGATTAAGCAAGAAATTAAATCATGTCAAAGTCGAATCGTTTCTCGTTAAAAAGACTAAGAGATCAATCAACTACGAACTTGACTTATTCAAGGACGCCAAAGTATTTCTAGTATTTCATATCTCATTATTAGAATTAGTCGACCCCAATACGCCTATATAGGAAACATTTCATTACAAAATCTAGAAAGAAAGTCGATATAAAGTGGAAAGAATTCTAAGACAACAGAGTCAAAACTATTTAATCAAGTGAAAGAGATATTCTATCTTAGAGAACACGTAGAAACTCGAGAAGAACCTTGATGATTGCTATGATCTTATTCAAAGATTTCATCAACATTCGAAAAATCATTTAGCAAAGTAAGAAATGACCAAAAGATAAAAGATGACTCAACAAGAGCATTCGTAGCAAAACAATTGAAGAACTCGAAAGCATTCGACTTCTTTATTCTTAACAATAGACATTGTGTCTTTCGTTTCGTCTTCGCATCAATCTTCTTTAGAATCTTCTTATTTCGTAGCAATTGAGTTATGACGATTGTTAACAAAGCTTCATCTTTAGCGATTTTGACAAAAAGATCTTCTCTATTGTGATTAAGAAAAGATCAAGACATGTTTATGCACGATTTGCTCGCACGAACACATTTCAAATACTTCAAATGAAACGAGAAGTCTTTCATGACGATACAAGAACAATTAGAGAGAGAGCAGCGTTCATAGGCAATATCTACTAGTATATCGTAGCGTTCGATTTCGAATGCAATACGAAGGCGACTTTGTTGTTGACAAGACATGATGAGAAACGTTTGGCTTTCGAGACGAAAACCTTTGAGAAAAAGAATAGTGTTACGAGCCTAAACTCGAAACAGCGTGATATATCAACTACAACGCAATATGTAGCACGAAGCACAACTATTTGCATGTTCGACGACTTGACGAACGAGCGATGTTCAACATGTTCGACGACGAGCTAAGCGAGCAATGCTCGATGCGTTCGACGTGTTCGATAGCGAGTTGAGCGAGCAATGTTCAACATGCTTAACAACGAGCATGACGAACAAGAAGAATCTTCTTTAGTATATAGATCTTCTAAACACAACTTTCTTATAAATCGTGTTTAACTCATTTTAAGTCTTAACTTATTGTTACGATTATTAAAGCTGCAAATCCTTGTTATTAAGTGATTGCTAGCATTGTCTAAAGACGCCTATAGATCTCTCTAATAGCATAACTCTCTCTAATACCTTCGTGGGAAGTATTAGCGTAACAGAATTAAGCAATTCAAAAAGCTTTGTTTGTATTCGAAATTCTAAACATTAAAATTTTAAAATTTATTGTTCTTCTTTGCACTTCTTGTATACGCAATGCATTATCATAAAAGTTGCTAAGATAATTGTACTATTTATAAAGCTCGTTCTACGTTTTCTATTAATGTTAAACTTATTAAAATCGAGTCGCTTTTAATAATAATAAAGTAGAAAAAACAATTAAGTTAATCGTTTTGAACGTTAATTGAATTATTTTTAATTATATTATTGTTTTAAATTTTGTAACAATAATACAATTGACGAATTGTCTCTTTAAGTAAGTTGTATTCTTGCTTCTTAACTACAACTTAATCTAGTAATTTGATATTTGTATTTTTGTTACAATTGAAGTTGCGCAATCTCTCTAATGTTAATTTAGATTCTATCAAAGATATGCTATTAAAAGCGCAAAGTTCACTCTATCAAACGTAAGATTTTGATAGTGATAAATCAAGAAATGCGAAAGTTGATCAAAAGCATCTTGTCAAAAGATGAGATCGAGAATCTAAAAATAAGGTCAAGGGGCGACAACCGTTGTGAAAGCGCTAAGCGTAACCTCAGGTCCGAAATTAGAGTCAGCCTGCCAAGCATCCCCAGCACAACGGCACTCAATTGGATCATCCGCACAGAGACCTCACTAGATCGGTTCCGTGTCCGAAGTGCAGGTTTGGACATTCTTCAGAGTAGGCCCTTTCAACAGTGAGCATGACATTTTGTACGTTCAGTGTTAATCACTCTGCCTACAGAAGCATCGCTGTGGAGATACGACTAAGTTTACCATGCAAGTGCAGCGGCAAATCACTGTTTGATCTACCAAGGTAGTAAGGCAATGCCTGCCATCCCGCAATGCCTGCCGCATTCGTGTGTTGGAGGCTCTTTGTTCTTTGGAAGAAAATCACCATCCCAGCAACATCCTTGATCTCCCTCATCGTTGTACAACGCGCCGCTTCTCCACGTGGGAACTTCGATATAATCTCGGGTGAGTGCTGCCTGCAGGCATGTGGCGAGGCATACTAAGTGGCATGACTGCTGGTAGAGAGACCTATGGAGAAGGAGGTGATCTATAATAGATGTGGTCGGAAGAGTCTCAGGCTAGGCGAAGCCCCAGCCCTGTGAGGCTGAGAGGCTAAAGCCTCAGCCCCATGCGGCTAATGTCCAACAGTGCTGATGATTCGTTCGACATGCGTATGACAGGAACCCCTGCACCCAATTATACGGGTACGAGCTATGTATCGCCACGCCGAGAATGGAACTCTGTCCTTTGGGGAATTGACAAGGCCACATGACTTTGGACGACACCCATCTATTCGACTTCGCGTCAGAGGTCCAAACCCAGCATTGGAATCAGGATTCCTCCTATGGCGGGAGAGCGACAGGACTCTGATCAGCGCGCCGATACGGTTGCCATCGCAGGGTCCGAGACAAATCAGTCTGAAGCCAAGAATGTGAGTGCATCTTCCACCCTACAGATAAGTCTGCTGCTACATCCCACGAAAAAGAAGAAGATGTAATTGTCCGTGATTGAAGACAGGATATTCCGAATTCGATCATTTTTCTGCACCCCAATTCACCGAGCAGTGTGGCAGTAGCCAGTAGCCAGAAGCTGTGTATGGCGGACCTAGCAGCTTCAAAGAAGTTTCGAATGGAGCCGTCGAAGACCAGAAGCAGCATTATGATCGGGACGAACACGCAGAGCCTTTGTCGCGGAAGAGAAAGAACAAGAAAATTTTAGTAACTTGTGCCGTTGCGCTTGCCATCATATTCGCTGCGACAGCAGGCGCCGTGGGTGGATACTTTGGTGGCAAGAGTTCGAATCGCGATGCCAATGTGAAAGATCCAAGGTAAGGCTGTCTCAATATTGCGGACACTTGTAGTTTTCATGTCCTCGTGGCCTGGTAAGACATGATGCATAATTTTCTGGTGCATTTCAAACATCTCGCACGACTCTGAACGAGAATGAGAACATGTTGATAAACTTTATGGATTGCCCGGTTGTACCCCTACAGCCAACGTAGCTTACTTCAACATACCATGGACAGAGACTATATTTGGCTTGCAGCCTGACATTACACGTTTTCGAGCAACCCCAGAAATATGTATCAGCCTAGGCCATTGCATGCACCCTGCAGATTGTTTTCGCCGCTGAACTTTCCTCTCTCTTTTAGCATAATCCCGACCTCAACATCTCAATCACACCCCAATGGACGAGGAAGTGAAGTCAACAATACTGATGTTGGTAGTGGCTCCGGCTTGAGACCCGAGGGTAGACCGACTGACGCGCTCAATGGGACCGCAATGGCTACTCTGGCTTATGATGCGGCAGAAAAATATGGTGCAGACACGACATCATAAAATTATCTGCTCTTCTACCAACATTCAAACGGAGACATTCGAAAATTGGTTTTTAATCAATCCGAGTGGCACAATTCTGAGCTCGTTACCAGCGACGCAAGAATTGGTACCGGGTTGAGTGTGGTGCAATTTGGAGCTGTCCCAACACAGATATACATGTACTACATAGACAGGTTGGGATATTTGCAGGAGCTGACGGGCATTCACGGCAGCAACGATTCGAAAAATGGTACGCTTGGTGCCATGCATTTCAAAGCCGTAGATACATACTCCGCCCTGTCTGCGAGCTACATTGGCAAATGCGGAGATCTCGGGAATATAGGCTGGGTGTACTATGAATCTGTACGTGCTGCAAGACAGAGCCTATCCTCAGTCGGCATTTGTGCAGTTCCTAACTACCTCGTAGGAGACAGGAATCCAAGAGGCTCTTTGGGCATACGATCAAGACACATGGTCCGTAGGCACCCTATTCTCCGACCACGCTCCGGGATCACATTTCTGGACAAGCCACGACACAAGCCCCATCACTGCTTGGCGAATGTACAGTTTTACGAAGGATCGACGGATGCAGGAACACTATTGTTCGGATTGTTGCAAGAACGCGACTATGGGGTGGACCACAGGCGAGTCGCAATATATAGGGTTAGAAATGTGCCGAATATACTGACTAGAGCCCTTGTAGGTCTGGTTGGAACAGTTGTCGACAACTCAACGCTTGGCCTTACAGGTACTATGGTAAATGGGTCTCGAATCCTATACTATCAGAACGATTCCGAGATGGTTATGGAGCTAAACAACACTGATTTCCCAACTGGCTCGAAAGCAGGGTACGCCGAGGCATGGGTCGGTAATCCCTCGACCAAAGGAACTGGTAGCAGAGCAGTCAACGTTGGGGTCCAGGCCTTGAATGGTTCCGGGATCAGCACTTTTTCCAAAGCTATGATCGGCTCCAAACTGAGTGTGGCGCAAGGCTTCAGGAGCCTGACCCGACAATTGTACATGTTCTATCAGACTAATGGTAGCGACATCACTTGGCGAAGTCGGAACGAGTATGGTGTAGGGAACTGGACCGATCCTATAGCTTTGAATGTTGGGATGTAGATTTTCGAAGGCAGCGATTGAACGTTTCTTTTAAATTACTTAAGTCTTATGTCCCACTAGATGGTCTACCTCCTCTCTATATCATGAAGCTTTCATTGCATTTCTGCGACAACTCTCCAGTCTATGTTTGCGATACACACAGAGCGCTTCTATTCAGTTCTTCGCGATCAGGTCGCCCTTCGTTTCGAAACTCTGTTAATCTCAGCATCGCTTTCCATCTTCCGTCACTGGAGTGCGAGCTCAAAGATCATTTTCTCTTGAGCCCTTCAACCGGCCCTGGATATCGACAGCGCCACCCAGCACCCAGTATCTAGCAACTTGATCCCATTACATTCCATGAACACCGGTCATTTACAACCGTGCCTGTGCCAGCAACCTTATCAGTTTAGTAATACGACTCGCTCACGTAGTGGAGGCTGGTCAGAGGTCAATTTTTGTAAGTATCACTCCATGTCTTTGCCAACGTAGCTCTTTCAGCTTCGGATCGAAGTCCCCGCCAATTCAGCTTACCCGTTGGTTGAAGTTTTCGCAAAGTACAATGACGTAATCTGACTGGCCCGGAGCAGATCGGCCCGTACCCTCGGCGCATTTGAAACATCTTGCTTCCAGGATCTGCATATTTTTCTCACGCAAGCAGACTTTGAATCAGAGTTACCATTGTTAAAGACGCAAACTAAGTTGGATAGGCAACGAGATAGACGGCAAACGGTCAGAAGATATATCGCAAGGGGCGAAAATGCGATCGCGAGAGTTCCTACGAGCTTTTACCTCTCCTTCACATACCAAACGATAATTTGAACCATGGTTTCGGAGTCGAATGCTCAGTTCTGCGAAGAACAACTGCCAAATTGAGCCCTACGAAGAGGCCTAAGCAGGCTGGCCACAGGTACGGGAAAGTGCGTGCGATAGGGACCTGTTTTACACCCCGAACAAAATGAATTACGATATTTTGCTCTTCAATATTGCTGTCTTCATAGCAGCTATCTTCGTCTTGGATTACGGAGCCGACAAATTCATCGACCACACTGCGATCGTGGCATCGCGACTCGGTGTCTCCCAAACGCTTGTTGCCTTACTAACAGCGGGTGCAGAGTGGGAAGAGGTATGTGAGCCCTTATCCTGGTACCTTGTCATCCATTCACCGCATTCTAGCTTGCAGTGGTAATTGCAGCGGTCGCACAACACCAATCGCCGCTAGCTCTTGGGAACGTCATCGGATCCATCATCTCTAATATCCTGGCTGCGTTCTCGCTGGGGGTCTTTTTCCAGCGTGGCTATACAAAATTCGACAGGAGCTCTAAGATTTACGTCTCGCTATTACTCCTGCTCACTCCTCCGATCATTGTGCTCGGATACTTTGGCAAAGGAGGGGTTATCTTCGGCAGCATCCTGATTGTGGTCTTCGGACTGTATCTGGTTTCAATTGGAGTGGCTATATATCGAGGCGTCCTCGCAGCGCCAGAGCCCGAAGATTTTTCAGATGACGACAGCGACAGCGACACCAACAGTCACAGCGCTAGCAACCGTGACAGCAGCAGCAACAGTCGCAGTCCAGCAACTGTGAGCCCTGATGTACAGAACGAGAGTAATTCGGATGAGAACCAAAGTCTCCTAGTGGATATCAGCTCCCCCTCTCCACTTCCCAGAACCCCGAGACACTCGCCTCGCCGCCTACGAACCCACGTCTTCCAGCTTCTCCTCGGGTTCCTCGCCCTATCACTATCTGGCTACATCCTATCACACTCCGCAACGTCCATAGCCTCAGAGCTGAACATCTCACGTACAGTATACGGCATCACCATTCTAGCCTTCGCCACAACACTCCCAGAAAAATTCGTAGCCGTCATCGGAGCCTCAAGAGGCCATAGCGGCATCGTGGTAGCGAACACCGTCGGCAGCAACGTTTTCCTACTAACATTGTGTCTTGGAGTCGTCTACGTGAGCGGTGATGAAGCGGGAATGATAACCGGCTTTGAGCTGGCGGCGGTTTTGGTATCGGTTGTGGCGCTTGCGGTGATTGTGTTTTTGGGCGCAAGGAGATGGATGGGGGCGGTGCTTTTGGTGGGGTACGTGGTGTTCTTTGTGCTTGAGTTTACTGTCTTTCGCAGATAGGGGAGGTAGACGGAAGATGATGCAGGAAACTCCAAGTCCGAAGGGGACCCGAAGGAATGTAGGCCCCGAACACGTATGCCATCAGCACATATTGCTGTTCTAGGCCTCCGCACGCTCTCTCCCCATGCGCGGCACTTGGGTGAGCCTGTATCATCATGGATGTATAATTCAATCATTGATGTTGAGACAGAATGTCTTCGCGACAATAGATTGCTTTGCTAAGGAGCGGGTTGCGCGATCTTACACGATGTATAATACAAATAATTGTACAGCAGGCACACAAAGCCATTGTTCTTACAAGAGACATCATTCTCACAATCGTACAGCATCCATCACGAAGCCATCCAAGAAATCCAGGTGTACAGTGACCCGTCTCCTGATCTTAGCCATGTGCAGCGAAGAATAGTAAATAAAAGCAATTGGTTCGACTCAAGTATCCGTTGCTGCGACCAGTATGCGACTGATCCAAAATATCGTCAAACCTCCGACGATACGACGTTGATCCAAAAGGGTCTAAGGAAGGCGCCAAATGTATCTATAGGTGCCAGAACTATCTTAAGGGTAGAGTGCACTGCATTTACACGTTAGCTGGGACATTCAAGAAATGGGGTCATTGAAGCTGTGCTAACCCAGTCTCGTTCAACGGCGGAACATGCGTGTTCGCCCCAGTAAGGTCGAAATGGTTCTGCGTATTCCCCGCCGCATTGCCCTGCGTAGGCACACCCTGAGCCTTGCAGTTCGCCAAGGACTGGGCCGTGATACTCTCAAGTTTCTGGAGCTGCAGTGGGGCTTCGACCATGGTGACGGTCAGGCCGGCAGTGACGTGCCATTCCATGTGGCAATGCAGGATCCAGATGCCAGGGTTATCGGCCCGGAATCGCATGACGGTGTAACCGCCGGGCGCGACCATCATGGTGTCGCGCTTCATGGGTACGGCGGGGAAGGTTGATTGTGCGCCGTTGTAGGAGAGGGAGGGGTGGGGGCGCATGTGCTTCGGACCGGGGACGTAGACGCCGGCGTCGCGGGCGATGAGCTGCATTACGTGGCCGTGCATGTCTGGGGAGGGGTTAGTAGGTGGGGGGAGTTGTGAGGGGCAGGGTACGCACGGATGGGATGGGCACCGCCGTCGAGGTTGTTGATAATGACCTCGATGATCTTCCCAGATTGTAAGACGAAGGGGTTGGCGTTCACACCGTAGACTCTTGGGTCGCTCGCATCTTTGCCGACGGTTAAGGCAGTGGCAAGGCTGGGTACCTTCTGCCCGATGTAGGTGATATTGTTGAATATGGCTCTGGAAACGGTGTCAGTAAAAGGTGGCTAAAACAGATGGACCTTTTGTACCTGTTTTGATTCTCGATCACCTGGAAATTCAGTTCTAGAGTTATCGTTTGATCCGGATTCCCCAAGAGTGGTTGGTGGTCAAGGGGTACAAGGATAAAATCATCGATGACATTGAAGTCGTTGAGGGCCGGAGGTGCAGGCAGAGGTTTAGCATCGTCGTATACAAGATAGCCCGTAACGTTCGGTTGAAGATGCGGCGGGAAGTTATCGAATCTCGTCGTGTCCAGACTGCCGAGCATGGCGTAGTTCTTGGAAGCATCTGGCTTGGTCTTGAGGAGTACACCATATCTTTGAGCTGTGGCGAGATATACTGTCTCGACGTCTTGCTTCTCCGTGTATACTCCGTCAATCTCGACAATGGTCATGGTGTGCTACGTAGAACAGTAAGCATCTCATCTTCCCAGGTTCCAAAGATACATACCTGGTCGAAGTGGAGGTATGCCTGCGCGAATGCCGCCATGTTGATGGTCCTGATCAAATATGTCTTGTTGGGCTTGACATGCAGCTTGATGTTCTGTGCCTCGTTGAGCAGCGCAGAATATGGTATAGGCTCCGTCCCATTAGGATTTGCGGTGTGATTGAGATAATAGCTGACGAGACCGGGCATCTCATCATGGTACCAATCGGCAACAGTGACCACTAGCTCGGCATCGTATTGCCCTTTATAGGGTGAGTAAGGGTCATTGACGATGATAGGGCCCCGCAGACCGTCGGGATATTGACCGGCTGTGTGGCTATGGTACCAGTAGGTGCCTGGCTGGTTGATCGCGAAATCATAGGTGAATGACTCTCCTGGAGCGATCTCGCATGCTACAACACCAGGTGGACCATCCATATCATTGGTTCCTTTTTGGAAGATACCATGCCAATGTAAGCTGGTGTATTCATCCGTGAGACCGTTCTTGAGGTTGACGACGACCTGGTCGCCGACATCCACGTTGATAGCTGGGCATGGCCATTGCCCGTTGATGCCAATCGCACGCCGTTGAAAGCCATCAGGTTTTACCGAGACATAGGTAACAGTCCAATCGTAGGTGACGGTTTTGGCACTGACGCATGAATGCAGCAGAAGGAAGGGCACAAGGAACAGCGTAGGCGAGATCATGTTGAAAGATTCGCCAGATATGGTTCGATTATATAGAATCAGAGAGAAGTAACAGCGATGAGGATCATGAGACACGGAACTATTCTGGCTTTATATAAGTTTTCGTCAGATATTGGGAAGAGCCCACACGAAAACCATGAAACAGCAGCCGGACGGGGGGCCATTTCTTGCTGTTCTCGCCCGGTATCACACAGCCCTCAACCCAAAACAAGTCGGGCCCGAGGGATGACTCGACAACGGATCAGTAAATAATGGTGGATGCTGACGAGCTTTGCTACCGTCCGACCATGTGCCTTCTAGATTCGCTACTCACAATCGGCGACGAGAAGGGCTGTGCCAGCTTCCAGCATAGAGTAATCGCGTGACAACGGCTTGTATCGAATATCAGCCCTTCGGCCAGACCCATAATGAGGAGTCATTTAAAGCCCGGATCGTATCGGCCTAATTTGGGAACAGCGCGGAGTATTATCAGCCGTCATGAAGATTACCTTCCTCAGCGATTGGTGAGAGGCGTAGCCGTTTCGCCCTCACATGTTCCTGAATCCTGTCAGCAGCCATCAACAGGTACCGCAAGGTCAAGCTCAGCAAACCGCACTGGGGACACCACTTGGTCCGAGATCTCAGCCGCTTACCCATTCAGCCGCAATTGCTCGCACCATCTTACCCAAAAGCTTCTCGATACTTAGTGAGGTTGACCATTCTCGCTTGAAATTGCTGTTGTGCACCATGTGGTCGACATTGCATCAGATTTATTACGTCGTGACATGGGAGACTCGCCACTTCGCTCGGCTTTGCTCAAGAGCGAGCTGTTCAGGTCCCGTGTTGATACCACCAAAGAGGTGGTATCGCGAGCTGTCCTGAAGATAGCGCCAGCGGGATTTTCGGGGGCCAGACCGTGGTTGATAAGGTGATGCGACACTGGTATCTTGATTGAAAGGGTAGCACGGCTCGTGAGGCGGTGGTGGGAACAGGTCGAGCGAGCGATGGATCTACACCCTTCAGATATCTCTTCATTGACTCATCCCATCTCGCCACCGTAGTCCCTCGACATAGTTCGATCGTTCTCACGCCTGTCAGGAAAGTGGCATTTCGGCTGAGGAGTGGGACTACAGAGCATACAATGTCAGAATGTGACTTCGCGCACGCTCTCAGGCTGCTCTATTTTGATGGGAGAATACGTTCATGTCAGCAAGTATTATTGCAAGAAACACGAAGTGATGGCTGCCTGGAGAGGCGCAGTCGGAAGAGGAATACGAGCCACACTCCAACATTCGTCTCGGATCCCGAATTCCAGTCCCACTTCCAACCCCACTGCATCCCGCTGTCGCAGCCTCGCTCAGCCGTGGTCGCATGCCTTCCTTGATGGTTTTAGCGAAAGTGTGGCCTACTCCACGCTCGATGTTGGTGACCCAAGGCAGCGGTCAGTCACACGACGTTCGTCTCCACGTGGTTGGGGTTTCGTGCCTTGCCTTAGTGCATGTCGTTCGTTTGGCGAATCGGGAATATCGCGACGCCGGGGCCACCGAAGATCTGGCTCAGCTCGGCCTCCTCATGCTTGTAAGGTACCGTCTCTTCAATGCTGCTTTGCTTGTGGTGTGTGTCGCGACAATCTTCAAACCGTGATGAACATTGCCCCCTGCGCATCTTCAAATATGCCTTGTCCAATTGGAAAGGAGCACTCGCACAGGCGCAGCGAGTGCAGATCTCAATACGAAGGTGTGTAGTCAGCCAGCCAAGAGCTGAGGTCAAATATATTGGGAGCTTCTATAATGCAGGCGTTCTGTATTTTTACTATTTACTAGTTTCTGCAGGGGGATGCAGTCACCTTCTCATCAAATTTGATAACATTGTCACAGTAATTTCGTGAGAAATAAACAACATCCTCGTCGCCATTTTCTATTCACATTTTGATCTTGTCGTTGCGATTTTCTATTTGCATTTTGATCTTGTCGTCGTCATTAAACATTATCAAAATTATTTTCTTTTTCTATAGTATTATCGTTATGAGTTTTTTCTCTTCTTCTTCTTTTGCTATTCTTATTGTTGCTCAATTAAATAGTTAATTAAATAGTTCGATTATCAACGTTTCGAATTTCGACATTAACAATCAATTAAGTATCGCTCGCAATTCTAATGTCTCTTTCTTTTTCTTTATTGACTTTACTCTTCTTTGCATCTTTTTTAATCTAGAAGAGACTTATTAATGCGTCTTCAATAGCAATTTTCAAATACTAGAAGAGAAGAATTACAATTGTTTATAATTTTTTGTTTCTAATATTTAAGTTCTTAATTAAATGTGTTCTTAAACAAAGAAAAATATAGAAACAATCTATTAATATTGTTGTTTTTAAAGATAGTTAATAACTAAGATATATTTATTAAAGATACGCGAGATTCTTAATTTAATTAAGAATTGTTACTATAGAATTGCAAAGCAAACGACAAATTAAGCAAAGAAAAAGTATACGTTAACTATTATTAAGTAAATAAAATAACTAACACATCTTATTAATCTTATTAGAAAGAAAAAAATAAATATAACTTTGCAAGAATTTGTTAACAAAATAAATAATATTATTAAGAGATTTTCTCGCAAACGAAGACGTAGATTTAAGAACAATAAGAAGAAGAAAAGTTAAATATAAATTTATTAATTATATTACTTTATACTATTACATATAATAATAATAATAAAATATTTCTTTGCTTTTCGAATTATTTAATAATATTATTATTAAAATTTAATAAAAGTAAAGAAGTATCTCTCGAGAACAATCGCAATAACAATAAGATTTATATTTAATAATAATAAGATAACAATAATAAAATGCAAATTGCGACAATAAAATTAATTTTTGTTTCTTAAAAACTTAGATAATAATGTTATTTAATTTAATAGAAAGAAATAATTATTGCACAATATTATATTTTAGAAAACGTTTATATTATAGAAGTTTTTATTATATTTAAGTTAATTTTCTTAAATTGTAATTAAACTATTAATTAATTTTAAAAAATTTTATTTAATTAAATATAAGAATAGCGAATATTATTATCTTTAAGAGATAATTAATTATTAATAAGACAAAAACTTTATAAAGTGCAAGTTTAAGAAGAATATATTAATTAAAATAAAGATTTAGACTTGTAAGATAAAGATTAAATTAATTTTAACAAATTAAATTGTAATAGTATTTAATATTTCTTATTAGTTAGAAAACTAAACTTAGATATCTATTTTAAATATTTCTTTAATTATTAATATTTATTTCTTTTTTTAATAATTATAGTTTTTAATCTAAAGTTAATTATTAATAATAATATAATTAAATTAAAACTAATTTAAATTGTAATATTTATTAAAAAGAATAACAACAATATATTTAATAGATTATAAAGAAATTATAGTATTAAACAAGTAATTATTAGCATCTATTTACGTAATTCTAATTAATTAAATTCTATTAAAAAAATTTAACAAACTAGATTTAATTAAAATTAATTAAAAAATTAAGACATATTTATATCTTTTGCTCTTTATATATATATTATCTTTTATAGAATAAATAATTTATTACTTTGTTTATTATATTTTTTAATAAATTACAAGTTTAAATTAGCAAACAATTTATTATTTATTATAATATCTAGTATAAAGATTGCTCAATATATTTATAAAAATTTTGTTAAAAAGTTGTAAACAAAATTTGCAAATAATAATTTAATATAATTTTTAATAAGAATTAACAAATATATAATAATTTAATATAAGTATTTAGAGAAATTAAATAAATACAATTTTAATAAAAGTAAAAAATAATAATTTAATATAATTTCTAGTAAAAACAAATAAATATATAATAACTTAATATAAGTATTTAGAAAAATTATATAAATATAACTTTAATAAAAGTATTTATAATAATTTAATATAAACGTTTAAAGAAATTAAATAAATAATATTATTATTAGAAGTTTTATATATTGTAACAATAACGCAATTAAAAAACTTAATAAAATCTAGATTCTAAAAAAGATTAATTTAAGTTAAAACTTTTAACAATATTAATAAACTTATTTTATATTATATTTTTTTGTTACTTATTATATTTATATTTAATTTATTTAATTTATTTAATTTATTTAATTTATTTAATTTATTTAATTTATTTAATTTATTTAATTTATTTAATTTATTTAATTTATTTAATTTATTTAATTTATTTAATTTATTTAATTTATTTAATTT